>Ga0265293_10003368_pt1 | contig 29768 bp, 31 predicted proteins | sample Munlanlewell138R_FD_192505 | JGI IMG/M metagenome (GOLD analysis project Ga0265293, IMG submission 192505) | Leachate microbial communities from a municipal landfill in Southern Ontario, Canada - Leachate well 138R | ecosystem: Engineered > Solid waste > Landfill > Unclassified | place: Canada... | reverse complement strand
ATCTTAATTCCAGTTATTGTAAAATGACGCTGGGCTTATTTGGTGATGCCTTCTAATGTAAAATACTGTCAATCCATTTCCAATTTATTCGTTTGAAGGGGTTGACATATTACCACAGGACTATCTATAATCAACAGATAATATTATATACAATATACATTTAACAGTAAACTCATGAATCCATTTTTACTAGGATGTGTTCCCCTTCGATTACGTTATCTTTATCTTTAATAAGATTATTTATAAAATCGTACCCTAAAATATTAATAAAATAGAAAATATTCAAAACACGCTCTTGCAACTTACTAAAAGGTAATATTTCATTTTCCATCCAATCTAATTCACAACGTAATATATCATATCTTTTGTTATGCTCATTTACAATTTTTGCGTGTAAATCATTCAATTGTTGATATATCCTATTCCACTTTTGATTAGTTATTTCTCGAACCAAATTTTTATTGATAAATAATTCTGGAATATTATCAGTATATTTGTTATATATTTGTTGCATTTCGTATGTTAATTTATCAAAATCTAACTTCATATCAAAATTTTCAGTGTTTTGAAGTAATACATTGCGCTTCCACGAGCTATAATTATTAAAAATAAAATAATCAGTAACTTTATATTTCTGTAATTTCAAGCTTAGATTGTAGGTTATATATGTATAAGAATTTCTCAATTTTACAATTGGCATTTTATATTGAAATATTTCAAAGACTGGTTGTAATTGTGCCCAGTACATTACCTCGGCTTGACCTCCAATATAAACCAATGGTTGAAACAAGAATTCTTGCATAATTGGTCGCAACAAAACATTTGTACTGAATATATGAGGCTTATCAGTAATTAATTGGATTAAATTATCTTTAGTTATTTCTAAGTTTGCATGCTGTATAAAAAATTTATCATCATTAATCCGATGAATCGAACATCTTCTATCATATAGATTAACGAATATACCCAGTTTGTTATATTCAGGAACAATCTGCGGTTGATGACCAGTCAATATAAAATTCTGAAACCCTGCCTCAATAGCATCACTTATCTCAACAGATTGTTTAACAATAGTTATTAATACATCTTTTTCATATTGTTTTATTGATTTGTCATGCGAATCAAAAAGTACCAGTCCATATGGAGAAAATAATTTATATAAAATAGCCGCAAATGCAACGGAAATAGATTCATCAACATATATATTATATAGTTCATTAATAATATTTTTTTTATAAATAGAGTCAGGCATTATAGCTTTCAATTGATCAATAATATTAATTACTTGCTCTTTAGTAAGCTTAACTTCTGCAATAGATGTTCTAGGCTTAGTTCTCCATTTAACCGATACCTTTTGAATATTTTCAGCTGAGTTTAGATACAGATGGTCTACTTCTTCAATGTCATGGTCTTCTCCAGCAATCCAAAATATTGGCACTATAGTTTCATTAAATTTGTCGCTTAAATCAGCGCACATTCTTAATAACGATATAATCTTGTTAATAGTATAGATAGGACCAGTCAATAGACCAGCTTGTTGACCACTTACAATTGTAATGGCACCACTTGAGATAGCATTAATATTTTTTTGAACATCGCAACAAATTATTGATTGATTATTAATTTGCGCTAATTTCTCATGATATTTAGTAAGTACTTCAGCTATATCTACACGATTAGCTATATTACTATTTGAACATAAAATATTTTTTATATCATTTATTCTAAGTTTATAGTTTGAATCATCAATATTATTATAAGAAAATAATTCAAGTATATTTTTTTGTTGTTCTTGATATGCTTTAATAAATGGGTGTTTATGCTGATTAGTTAATTTAGTTAAATTCATACATTTGCTCCATATTCTAATGAAATATAAATATTTTATATACTAAATATACATAATCAAACACATTTTATCGATTATTAGAACAAAATACAAGGGAGCTAAATTAGCTCCCTTAAATTTTGTATTCACAATATTAAATACAGATAACTATTACTTAGTTAAACTTGTGCTTTTCTAGGAATATAATTGCAGAAAGGTTCTTCATCTAGAAAATCTCCCGCTACTGAAAATGCACGTGCACGACAACCTTCACATACATTTTTATAATCGCAAATTCCACATTTACCCTTTAGATTTGAATTATCTCGCAACTGGTTGAAAACTTCAGAATCATCCCAAATCTGTTTTAAACTTTGCTTCTTAACATCGCCTGCTTGTACAGGCAAATATCCACATGGTTGAATTATACCTTTATGTGATAAGAAACAAACTCCAGTACCCGCTAGACACCCCTTAGTCATGGCAGCCATTCCATGTGTCTTAGGAGTGATTTTAACTCCTTCTTCTTTAGCCTTTTGGCGCATGATTCTGAAATAATGAGGAGCGCAAGTTGCTTTTAATTCTATAGGTACTTGCTTAGATTTTACATAAAACCACTCTAACACTCGTTCATATTCATCCGGTGGAAGCATAGCACTGTCAGAAATCTCAACGCCGCATCCAACTGGCACTAACATAAAAGTATGCAAAGCCACAGCACCTTCACGAATAGTAAAATCCATTATTTGCTCAATCTCATTAACATTATGTTTAGTAATAGTAGTATTAAATTGAACTTCAACGCCAATTTCGCGCAAATTCCTTACTCCTTGCAATGCTTCTTCAAATGATCCAGGTATTCCACGAAAACCGTCATGAGTCTCTGCACAAGCGCCGTCAAAACTTATTGATACACGCTGTACTCCAACTTCTTTAATTTTATTGGCTATTTCTTTTGTAATCAAAGTACCGTTTGAAGCCATTGCAATACGAAGCCCTTTATCAGCGCCATATTTAGCAATTTCAAAAAAGTCTGGTCTGTATAATGGTTCGCCTCCAGTTAAAATAACAATTGGATTGGCAAAGGTAACTAACTCATCTATAATATCAAAACATTCTTTTGTAGATAACTCATTAGTATTACGTTCTGGTTGAGCAGTAGCTCGACAGTGAACACATTTCAAATTACATCCTTCAGTTAATTCCCAAAAAATCAAACGTAATTTATGACCTACGTTCTTCATGTATTCATTAGCATCACCATGATTCATATGATGCATATGCTTTCGAATATCATGTATTGACATATCCGTATGAGGGTGCGACATAGATAAACCTCCTTATGCTTTTTCCGTTAATCCAATTTCCTCATCTGTTAAATAGCACGCTGGATCACTTTCCCAGAAGTCACCATGTATCGCATCCGCACGTGCTCTAAAGTTTCCATTACACATATTTAACCATTTACATTGAGAACAACGCCCTTTTAATAAAGGTTTTCTATCTTTTAAACCTTTTAATATTTCATGTTCAGCCTTTGTCCATATTTCACTAAATTTTTGTTTGCGAATATTTCCGAAGGTATAATTTTGTGTAAATTGATCCGGATGTACATTCCCTAAATTATCTACATTTCCAAAAGCAATTCCTGAGCGATTACCACCATTAGTATTTATTAACTCAAATATTTGTTCAGCTTTCTCAGGGTACTTTTCTTTTGCTCTTAAATACAAATATATTGCATCTGCATGGTTGTCCACTGTCAATATTTCCTTTGGAATACCACGTCTATGGAAATCAACAGTACGATCCATAATGATATCTAATGCATGACGACTCTCTTCATGAGTTAAATCTTCTTTAATCAATTCATTGCCACGCCCAGAATAAACAAGATGATAGAAACACGCACGTGGAATTTGCTCTTCTTCAAGAAAATCAAAAATTTCATTTAATTGTCGATAATTATGCTGGTTAATTGTGAATCTTAGACCAACCTTTTGTCCTACCTCTATACAATTTTTAACAGCCTGAAGAGATCTGTCGAAAGCTCCTTTCATACCACGAAATTCATCATGAACTGAACCGATTCCATCAAAGCTTATACCAACATATCCAACGCCTATTTGTTTCATCCTCTTAGCTACATCTTTATCAATTAATAGACCATTCGTTGAATAAGTAACTCTAATATTCTTACTTGCTGCGTATTCAGCTAATTCGAATGTATCAGGTCTTACCAATGGTTCCCCACCTGAAAACAACAATACAGGAACTTTAAAATCAGCTAAGTCGTCTATAAATGCTTTTGCTTCAGTTGTTGATAATTCACCTTCATATTTTTTGTTTTCAGAAGCAGCATAACAATGTACACATTTTAAATTACAAGTTTTAGTAGATGTCCATACTACTACTGGACCATGCCCTGATACAGCGCCATCTCGCTGACCATGTGAACCTTTAGCATAGCGTAAGCTATCCCCAAAATTTTCACTACCACAAAGTAAACGTGAAATACCAATCATAATTTAACCTCCTGATTTTCATATAACACTATCATTACAAGTATTTTAACATACTAAAAAGTATCTACTATCTGCAGATTATGGCAGTTTTGTGACTATTTATAGCTATAATCAGAAATATATTACCTTGATTCTTTATTAACTTTGTAATGATATAAAGAACATCTAAATCTAAATTAAAATTTAAACCACATTATAATGCAAATGATTTAATTATACCAATAAAAAATAAAAATATATAACTAATAATTAAAATTATAAACCATATTTTGAATGATCCCTTAATAATTTTATTAATATTTATACTACGTTTAAAATACCATTGTAAAAATGATAGAATCGCCAGTAAAAGAAACAAAATTGTAAGAGTTATGGATACTCCTGATTTCATATTAATGATACTTTGAAGCATTACATTGACTGAAATAAATAAACAAACAGTCATTATATTAATAGCAATATCAAATGCTTTTTCCCTATACTTGGATGATAATTTTATTGAATAGTATGTTGCAACAAACGATAAAAACGGTAATGCAATAAAAAAAGAAATAAGATTTACAAATAATTTCATGAAAAATCATCTCCCCAAAGCAATATATCTCTATCATTATTCTTATGATGTAATATGAATATTAATATAAATTCTACCTGTATTTTACTTTTCCTAAAGCTATTTAACAACCCTATTCCCATTAATTCAGAAAATGATTTTTTCAAATCTGAAAAAGCAGCAAATAAAAAAGAAGTTAGTGCAAATATTAAAATTTGTTATTATTTGCACTAACTTTTTCTATTTATACTCTTTCCAAATTTCCGTTCATATCCATCTTAAATTTGGGTTTATGCTCTTCAACCTCTTCCAATACAGATAATCTTCTCGCTCGATCAATAATTTGAATTAAAGCTTTATAATCTTCTGATACTGAATCAAATTGATTCTTTTCATTTTTTAAAGATGAACATTCTTGCAATAGTCTTTTATTCTCTGCATCTAATTCTGACAGTCTTTTAGTAATATTAACATTGTTTTTTTTCAATTCATAGTATTCTGCTTTAATCTGCTTTAGATATTTAAAAATATCATCAAATTGAATTATCTTAGCTGTTGAGTAGTCGTCGATTTCAATATTATCTAATTCATATTTTATAGATTTAACCATCTTGTTTTTGTAATTATTTTTCATTGCTTTCCTTTGTGCCTTTGCTATATCAATTGCAGCTTCATAACGTTTTCTCACAACGCTGTTCCATCGAAAACCACATGCCGCTGCTGTTCGTGAAAGATTGTCAGCTACCTCTTCAAAAGCCTTTAACTGCGTGCTTCCATCACGTATATGTCGTAATATTACTTCCGCTAGTAATAAATCATCATCCTCACTCCATGCATCTTGTCTATTTACTGTCATCAATATCCCTCCGCCTTTCGAAGTTATTACTTTAAATATATGAAAAATTATTTTTAGTAGAATACAAGTCGATTACTATCTATCTTGACCAAAAAAAGTATTTTTAAACAAAAAAACACTCTAAAAATAGAGTGTTTTTTATCTATTATTTAATTTATTTGTATAAGTGAACATTTACATTACTATTTTGAATTATTCCTTCTAATGATTCAGCTATTACAATGTATCCATCAGCTTTAACTAAACTACTAAACACACCTGCTTTACTTAACAATGGTTGTGCCATTAATTGGCTATCTTTATTGCGAATTAATTTTACTCGTATTATATCCGTTCTTCCCGTCTGCGAATCAATATTTTGAAGAATTTTTGCCTGCACATATGGTACATACTCATCTGTTTCAAAACCTTGCTTATATTTTAATATGGGTAAAATCACATGTTGCATTATAACTAAAGCGGATACAGGATGTCCGGGTAAACCAACAATAAATTTTTCGAAGGATTTGGCAATTATGGTAGGCTTTCCTGGTTTAATTGCTATACCGTGAGCTATAATTTGCGAATTTGGTAATCCTTCTATAATATTGCAAGTAACATCCTTTGTACCTACTGAACTTCCACCAGATACAATAACACAATCGTAATTTTCATATAGATCATGAACTTTTCTATTTAATTGATCGTAATCATCTGGAATTATCCCTTGATAATCAACATCAAAATTATTTTGCCGTAGAAATGCCGTAACAGCATACCCATTGGTGTCACGTATTTGTCCAAATTTGAGATTTCTATTACCGGGTGTTACCAACTCATCACCGGTAGATAACACCGCTACTCTCAAAGGTTTAATAACCTTTATATTTAATATCCCCATGGCTGCCAATATCCCAACATCCTGCGGTCTAATTTTATGCCCTTTTTTAAACACTATTTGCGAATTAGACAAATCTTCTCCCACTTTTATAACATTTTCCCCTGGTGAAATAGCTTTATATATACTAACCATCTCATCTATACTTTCAGTATACTCTTGCATAACTACTGCGTTACTCCCAGATGGTAACATTCCACCAGTTGCAATCCGTTGGCATTCTCCATTGTTAAGTAAATTTGAAGCTTCTTGACCCATTAAAATTTCGTGGGTCATTTGCAAGAAACTAGGCATATTTTCAGATGAGCCAAAAGTATCTTCTGCCATAACAGCATACCCATCTACTGTTGAACGGGCAAATTGAGGTATGTCTTCATTAGCTATAATATCTTCACCTAATATATAACCTAATGATTGCTCAATTTGTATATTGATAATATTTTCAGATGGAATAAATACGTTAAAACACTCTTTAATAACTTCACTTACTGGTTTTACTAAAAACATTTATATTCTCCTCTCATAATCAAATATATATAATTACGAATGTTTGTCCAAATTAATACATATACTGCATATTAGTATATGTTCAATAAATAGTTATACTAACTAAGTTACTTACATTTGGGGCATATATACATTATTAAATCGTTCTATTGTCTAAAATCACGGTATTTTGATAATACTAGATTAATAGTCTAATATTTCGAACAAGGTGGAATTTATTTGAAAAACACTCAAGCATATACATTATATATAACAACATTATTATTATCATTTCTTATTACCATACTATCTCTAGCATCTGAAGTATCCTATGCGGAAAATAGTACGAATATAGTTGAAAATCAATTAGCATTTATCACAACCGGTCGAGAAAAAAATTTCAATTTCCAAACTGCGAATATTACAAAAGATACAATTATTATAATATCAAATACACCAAGTCAATTTAGCAAAAAAGAAGAAATATCATTACCAAATACTTATGATAATTATATAATAGCAGCAGCGGAAAAATATAATATACACTACAACTTAATACATTCTATAATTAAACACGAGTCTAATTATGACCCTAAAGCAGTTTCTAAAGCAGGCGCACAAGGATTAATGCAACTAATGCCAAAAACAGCAGCTGGTTTAGGAGTAAATGACCCTTTTGACCCCAAACAAAACATTGAAGGTGGTACTAAATATTTAAGTTACATGTTAGAAAGATATAATGGTGATATTGTATTAGCATTAGCTGCTTACAATGCTGGTCCAGGCAATGTAGACGAATATTCAGGAATACCGCCATTTGAAGAAACAAAAAATTATATAGATAAAGTAATGACTACATATAATCAATTAAAATAATATAACTATTTTATAATATAAATATATTAAATCAAACCTCTCCACTTGGAGAGGTTTTTGTTTACAATAACAGTTTTAATTATTTTACATATACTAAATTATTATTATTATTATGTTTAGGAGTGAATAAATTGCCTAATTGGTTATTACTTCAACTAAGAAAAGCTTTTTTATATAGAGATAAGCGTCAAATTAAAATGTTAAATAGTTGCTGGTTCCGTTATAAATAAACTTCAAACCCTTTATCTTCAATAATTTCTTTAATTTCCGATAATTTAACTATATCTTCATTATATACAACTGATACTATTTTCTCTGCTAACGTTACTTCTGCACTTTCAATGCCTTGCTTCTCTAATAATGCTGATTCAATAGATTTTTTACAATGTCCACAAGACATACCTTCAACTTTGATAACACTATTTTTCATTTAATATCCTCCTTAAATTATACCTTAGGCTACTAGGGTATAATTTTTTGTGCAAAAATTCGAAAAATATACCCCTGCTATCTTACATACTAAAATTAGTTTTTACTATTGTCAATTAAGATAGTATTGAATTATATTGAATTAGTATTGAATTAGTAATAATTATTGTTTACTATTATAATAACATATATGGAATATCTAGCGATACAACGGTTAAAATGATAATAAATTATAAAATCACGAGGTGATAAAAATGTCTTTAGATAAAAAAATATTAGTGGTAGACGACGAACCTAAAATTGTTGACATTGTATCATTATATTTAAAAAAAGACGGATTTTCAGTAAAAAATGCTTATAACGGCAGGGATGCTCTTAGAATATTTCGGGAATGGAAACCATCTCTGATTATTTTGGATTTAATGATGCCAGAAATGACTGGCGAACAAACTTGTGAGGCTATCAGAAAAGAATCTAATGTTCCTATAATTATGTTAACAGCAAAGAGTGATGAAAACGAAAGAATAAAAGGCTTATCCATTGGTGCAGATGATTATTTAGTTAAACCTTTTAGTCCAAGAGAGCTAGTCATTAGAGTAAGAACGGTATTGCGTCGCTTTCAACCAAACGAAGTAATGGCAGACATACTATCGTTCAACGAAGGTGATCTTGAGATTGATGCAACACGCCACGAGGTAAGAATACAAGGTAAAGTTGTAGACTTAACTCCAAATGAATTTAAACTATTGTTAGTTTTAGCAAAAAATCCACATAGAACTTTTTCAAGAACTGAGCTATTAGAAAAAGTTCAAGGTTATAATTTTGAAGGTTATGATAGAACTATCGATGCACATATAAAAAATCTTAGAAAGAAAATTGAAAGCGATCAAAAAAGTCCAAAATACGTAAAAACAGTTTATGGTATAGGATATAAGTTTGATGGTGTTTAATATATAGAAGAGGATTGCATTTATGAAAGGATTAGCTCCCAAAATTACTTTAGCATTTCTTTTTGCTATTATTGTGACATTGCTATTGTATAGTTTAATTCTTAACCAATCGATAGATGAGCAGTTTAATAACTATATACATGCTAATTTACGTGCTAATAATGAAAAAATCGCTAGTGCTCTTGCATATGCATACATAGAAGATGGTGGTTGGACAGCAACAACTGGAGTTGATATATCAACCTTAGTAAAATATGATAGAATTAGTCTACGAGTTCGTGATATTAATAATTTTGTCGTATGGAACTCTATTAACTTACATTATGACTTAGCAAGCTTATTTTCTTTACAATCCAATAACGATACTACAACAATTTCTTATCCTATATCAGTTAATAATGAAACTGTAGGTTTTGTCGATATTACTTATTTTGGAATTATACCTTTAAGTGATTTAGATTCAGGTTTTAGAATTTCTATTAATAAATCACTAATATCTACTGGTATTTTTTCAACAATTTTTGCAATATTTTTAAGTGTAATTTTTTCAAGTGGTATAACTTCACCTTTAACCAATATGACTAAAATTGCAACTCAACTTAGAAAAGGCGACCTAAGTCAAAGAATTGAGGTCAGTTCCAGCGAAGATGAAATATCAGAATTAGCTAATGCCATTAACCATTTAGCCGAAACATTAGAAAAAGAAGAAAAGCTTCGCAAAAATATAACTGCTGATATCGCACATGAATTAAGAACACCACTTATGACATTACAAGGACAGTTAGAAGCAATGATTGATGAGATTATCATTCCTACACCAGATACGTTAGCTAGCTGTCAAGAAGAAGTAGAAAGATTAAGTTCTTTAATAACAGATTTAGAACAATTAACGTCTGCAGAAAGTGCATCTCTTGAATTAAATAAAGAATTACTATCCCTTACTGATCTGACTAGAAATATTGTTGATGCTTTTCAATCACAATATAAAGCTAAAAATATTACCCTATCTTTTTATGCTAACAAACGTTGTAATATTTATGCTGATAAAGGAAAGTTAACTCAAATCTTAATAAATTTAATTTCAAATGCGTTAAAATACAGTTGTCCTGATGATAAAGTAACAGTAAAAATATTTTATTCGGAAAACAATATTATTCTAAGAATTATAGATACTGGATTAGGAATTTCAGAAGCTGATTTACCATACATTTTCGAACGTTTCTATCGTGGTGATAAATCTAGAAATAGAGAAACAGGTGGCTCAGGAATTGGTCTAGCTATTGTGAAAAGTTTAGTAGAAGCTCATCAATGGAAAATAGATGTAGCAAGTGCACTTCATAAGGGGGCAACTTTTACCATTACAATACCATTTAATAATATATATCAAGATAATTATGACTGATTGGCTAGTTCTATTTATCGTATTATCATAGAAAATTAAATATAACTATTGAATTTAAAATTCTGTTTATTAAAAAGAATCCAACAAATATCCATCGTTGGATTCTTTTAAGATTAATAAAGTCCGTGTATTTATTTATTTATTATTTGATTCCATAGACTGTATTTGTTCAGATATTACATCTATTTCTTTTGCTAATGAAGACTGTCTTTTACCTAATGATAAGGTATAAGCAAAAATTAATCCCCAGATAATTATATAAGCTGCAAATAAATAACCTAAACCCATATTATCAAACTCCTTTATATAGCATTTTTAAATTTATCTTTAATTTCATCTACTTTATTACGCATATTGCCAATAGCTATTCCCTTTTGTAAAAGATAAAAATATAACGCAGTAAAGGTAAATACACTTAATATCAAAGTGTATAACATAGTTGTTTCTAATCCGCCACCTGTTTGATCTGTACCCTCACCAAATACTACAGGGTGTAATTTAGTATTCCACCATCTAATAGCCATAAATACAATCGGTACATCGATAAATCCTATAATGCCAAAAACTGCAGATAATCTGGACTTTTTCTCCCATTCCATATCAGACATGCGAATCATAATATATGCTATATAAATGAACCAAAGTATTAATGTTGTAGTTAGACGTGGTTCCCATACCCACCACGCATTCCATGATGATCTTCCCCAAATAGGGCCAGTTGTCAAAACGATGGTTGTAAATATAACGCCAATCTCAGCAGATGCAACAGCAATAACATCATATTTACGGTCTCGTTTAATCAAATACATTATACTAGTTAAAAATACTATAAAAAAAGCAAAAAATGCGTTCCAAGCAGATGCAACGTGAAAATAAAAGATTTTTTGTACTATTCCCAAACGAACATCAGCAGGGGTTACTATAAAGATCATATACAGTGATATACAAACTAGAAAAAAAGTAGTCCATCCCAAGATATTGTGTTTTTTACCTAATAAATAGCTTTGATTCAAAGACTACACCTCCATTACATAATCAAACAGCATATAAGGTATTACGAGAAAAACAACATCAAATACAAGCATTAAATAGAACCATTGACTTATTGCATCAAAGCCTTGACCTTGAAAAATAAGACTTGTACTTTGCACACCTGCAATAATCAATGGAACTGTCACTGGGAATAAAATAATCGGCAAAAGCATATCACTCATTCGCGAGTTAGATGCTAGTGCAGCTAAAAAAGTACCTATTGCAATAAATCCAATCGTTCCTACTAATAGAATCAAAACTAGCAATCCCAAGCTACCTTGGAAACGATAATCAAAAAAAACAAAAAAACCAGGTACTATGACAATTTGTGTCAACAATACAAATAAAAAGTTTGCAAAAAATTTACCTAAAAATATTATCGTTCTATCACAAGGTAACAAAAGCATGCCTTGCATACAATCGTTACTCTTTTCCAGAATAAATGATCTATTTAGCCCTAGAATAGATGAAAATATCATCGCTACCCATATCATCCCAGGAAGCACTTTATGTAAAACTTCAATACTTAATTCAAATGCAAAACCAAATATTACTATGACTAAACCACTAAATACTAGCATTGAGCTAGTCATTTGTTTAGTTTTGTATTCCATAATAATATCTTTCCAAATAACAGCTTTTAATACATTAATCACGATTTTTCACTCCCAACTAACTCAAGGTATATACGACGAAAGTCTTCTGCTCTTATGCCAGAAGTATCAGCATCATAAACAAATTTACCTTTAGTTAGCACAATCAATCTGTTACTCAATGTTAAAGCTTCTTCATAATTATGAGTTATCATAAAGATTGTTCTATTATCTTTATTTAAAGATTGTAGTACGTTATTTAATATTTGTATAGCATGTTGATCTAAACCAGTATATGGCTCATCTAAGAACAAAATAGAAGGATTGTGAAGGATTGCTCGTGCAATCGATAATCGCTGCTGCATCCCCCTAGAATATGTTCTGACAGGATCATGAATATACAATTGCAAACCAACAAATCGTAATACTTCTTTAATACGCTTATCTAGATCACGTACCTGATACGCTTGTCCATAGAATTTTAAATTTTCTAACGCAGATAAATTATCATATAAAAAAGTATGGTGGCTAATAACGCCAATTTCTTTACGCAAGCTACTACTTGTAGTAGTAGCTTGCTTACCATTTATAAATATTTTACCCTTAGACGGTTGTGTTGCTAATGACAACAGCCTAAATAATGTACTTTTTCCAGCCCCGTTTGGCCCTAAAACGGTCACAAATTGCCCACGTGTAACCTTGAAAGAAACTGGATTAATTATCCTCTTGCCACCTATGTTTTTTTCTAACTGCTCGGCAACTAACATATAGAGCCTCCTTAAAGAATTACTCGGTAAACTCTTTAATCTTTAATTTTACATTTATTAGTTTCTTCTTGTATATATCGCGACGTTTAATAAATTCATCTTCACTAATTTCTCCGTCATCAAGTGCTAGTTGTATTTCTGCGAGCTTCTTTTTTAAGAGTGACTCCTCTTTATATAACCTAATAAATACATCATCTTCTTGAGAACTTTGCTGTACATTCTTCTTTTCATCAATATGCCATCTATAGAAATAGTAAACTATCGAAAAAACAATTAACACAATGAAAACGAATGTTACTAAATGTGGGTTAAAATTGGATAACGGGGAATTCTCCCAAAAACGAATGTGACCTGGATTATGAAAACCATCATACCCCTGATTTACCCTATTATCATTAGAAGCAGTGACATTTTCTTGAGCTTCAGTGACTTTTATTTTAATTTCGATAGAATCATTTGCTTGTAAATTCATAAGCGAATAATAATTATATAAACGTTGATTAATACTCATAGTACCTGAATCATTAAGTTGCGAAGATTCAAGAGTTAAGCCACTATTCACAGGAATATACACATTAAATGCATTAACCGGATACTCCCTAACTATAGATAGATCTAAATTATTACTTTCAATTTCTAAAGAATAAGAAATTAAAAATTCCATACTTCTTTCTGAAGGTAATTGTTGATATATAGCAACCTTGTCATCAATTTTTTCAAAATTTATTTCTTCTGCTCCTTGAATATTTACAGCTATTTGCTGGGCATTATCTGGAACTTCAAACTTAATTTCTGGATTATTAGAACTAGATATAATATCATCATTAGATACATTCTTTAAACCTATCATATCCATAACAGTAACAATATCGTTTCCTAGTCGGTCTAATACTATATTTTCAACTTGAACAGACAAACGCTCTTCATTAGCTACAATAACAGTCGGTATTGATATTAATAGGAAAATAGTAATAACGAAAATAATAAACTTATTTTTCATCTTTTACCTTTCTCCTTTTACCTAATTCTTTTTGAACTTCCATTTCAAGTTCACGTTCAATTTCCTTTTCAAGCTCTTCCTCCAGTTCTTCATTTACTTCAATATTATCAATTTCTAATTCTTCTTTCTTCAATACAAGCATAGCTTCAACCTGATAACCATGCTTAAGTTCTTGGTAATCTTCATCTGAGATCTTTTTAGTTTGATAATCAAATTCTATCTCATTAAGAGTAGAAAATATCGCTTCTTTTTCATCTCGCTCTTCATCATCATATTTATAATTATCTTCATGAGTTCTTAGCGGTTTAACAATCCAATAGAAAGTTACCATTAGCAATACACCTGAACCAATTAACACTACACTTAATTCCATGAGTACACATCCTTATTGTAAAATGGAGAAATTTAATTTCTATATTTAGGAACGTAATTTCCATATCTACCAGGCCATAACGCAATAACTGTACCTAGTACTAATATATATCCACCATACCAAATCCACGTAACTAGAGGATTTACTTTTACTCTTATTGTTGCTGATCCATCTTTTTCCCAACCACTTAATACAACATATAAGTCTTCGGATAATGTAGAGTGCAATGCAACTTCCGTTCGAGGTTGATTCCAAGTTGGATAGAAAATCTTTTCTGGTTGTATTTGCATTAAATACTGCCCATCTTTTTCTACTGAAATATCAGCATATACAACATCATTAACGCCTTCACGAACTTGTTGAAGTCCCTCATATGTTAATACGTAATCTTTAATTATAATACTTTCGCCAATTTTAATTGTTTTTAACTCCTCAGCATCATAAATACTAGATGCAACTATTCCCATTGCCATAAGTATTATACCAATATGAATTATATATCCACCATATCTTCTTCTATTTCTTGTGATTAAATGATAGAAAGCAATAAAAACATTTTCATTTGTCATCTTCATACGCGCTCTGGTACCACGTACAAACTCAACAATATGAACGACAAACACAAAAGCAATTATCATTGCGGAAAGTAAAGCCCATCCATTTTTTATACCATAAGCAAATAAAACAGCGGCAACAACGGCACCAATTAAAATAGGAATTAAAAAGTTATCACGCAAGTTTTTAAGGGTAGATTTCTGCCAAGCAATTAATGGACATACTCCCATCACAAAAATCATTGCTAATAATATTGGTCCATTTACTTTGTTGAAAAACGGTATACCAACCGTTACTCTTGTTCCTTGAATAGCTTCAGATACTACAGGAAACATAGTTCCCCATAATATAGCAAAACAAGACCCAACTAGTAATAAATTATTTGCTAAGAAACTACTTTCTTTCGATAATAATGATTTAAACTGTCCACCTTCTTGCAATAACTTAATATTATTAATGATAAAATATATTGCCATTAACATCATAAACATCATAAAAACTAAAAAATATGAACCTATATTCGAATCAGCAAAAGCATGAACAGATGTTAAGATTCCACTACGCACAAGAAATGTACCGAATAATGTTAGCCCGTATGTAACAACTATCAATATCATATTCCAAATCTTCAGCATATTTTTTCGCTCTTGAATCATTATTGAATGTAAAAATGCAGTTGCTGTCAACCAAGGCATAAATGATGCATTTTCTACAGGGTCCCATGCCCAGTAGCCACCCCAGCCTAATTCTACATATGCCCATTGGCCCCCGTAAAGATTACCTAAAGTCAAAAATAGCCAAGCGAAAACTGTCCATTTCCTCGTCATCTTTATCCAAAAATCGTCAACTTGCTTGGTAATAAGTGCAGCCATAGCAAAAGCAAAGGGTACTACAAAACCAACATATCCAATGTATAATGTTAGCGGGTGAAAAATCATTCCTGGATGCTGAAGCATCGGATTTAGACCAGAGCCCTCTGTAACAGTGGGATCAGGATTTAATTCAAATGGATTAGCAGCAAAACATAGAACAAAGAAGAAAAATACTTGATTAAGTAAAAATATTAGTCCAACATACGGTAATAAATTGTTATTTTTTAATTTACGAGAATATACAACAATAAAAGCAAATAATGACAATACCCATCCCCAAAGCATTAAAGATCCCGCATTACCAGCCCAGAAAGCAGACATTTTATATAGTAATGGGAGATCTGTACTAGTATACTTATAAACACTTAAAACTCTAAAATCACTTGTTATTAAGACATATAATAATACACCAGCTGCGACTGTACTTAAAAGTGCAATTGATTTAATAGCACCTTTAGCACTATTGATTAACTTATAATCATCATTACGTAATCCATAAATAAATGCACCTACACCATAAATTGCTAAAGCTAAAGAAATAAGTATTGCAATATAGCCAAGTTGTGAAATCATCTACCAGTACCTCCTAGTTAAACTAGTCATTTATATATTATTTATTGTTGTAAGTTGATACTCATCTCAATTTCGTCTGGGTGATTATTTATTTCTTCTCCTTCATATTTAGATGGGCATCTTGTTTTCAATCGATCTGCTACAAATATTTGATTTTCCGAGTCATAATTTCCTTCTAAAATTGCAATTACACCATCATCAAAATTATCAGGTCTAGTTCCTTTATGTGTTACATTCATAGAAAAACCTTCATTATCAATAGCAAAATTTAATTTTGTATTATCAGCATCCCAATAAATTGAATCACCTATTACATTACCAGTAACCATAATAAACTTGTTATCATATTTTTGCGGTGATGAGATTATATCGCCAACACTTACCTCAACTCCCGTTGCTCCAGGCGTTGCAAACAACAATAAAGCAAAGATTGCCCCAACAATAATCAACGACCCTATTAATACTTTTCTATTCATTTTAATCCCCCTTTAAATTTAAAACTTATTAAAACATTTATTATTTTTACTTTTCTTCTAAAAGAGATTTGTACGTATTCTCACTTATCTTTCCTTCAATTAACAATTTTCGTAAACTTTTTTTTCTCAATTCTAAATCATCAATTTTTCCGTCTACGTCCCTCCCATTTTCCATTATTCTTATTTGATTCATTTTAGTTTTTCCTGATAGCGAGATCACTGATATGCCTATAATTATAAGTATAAGAGAAAATATAATTATTCCTATTAAATTAAAATTTACAGGAGCGTTAAAATCATTTGAATAAGAATATATTTCACTTATATTGTTTGAAATTTCATTATATATATTATAATTAAATTGTAGATTGATCGGATTATTAACATCCACATTATTGAACAAATACGAATATACAATTATTCCGTTATTAATAATAAAATGTTCAGTAGGCGTTGGCACTAACATGTGACTGGTTGAGCTCGTCGGCATATAAACGTCTATGTTAACTTGTGGAATAGTAGCTTTTGTAAAAAAACTATAATCAAATTCTCTAATACCATTTAAATTAGTGCTTGGATTAAAATAATAATCGATCATAAATGTGTATTTTCCCATTGCTGGTATTGGTATGGATGGCTTCCATTTAACAAACCCATCTGCAACTTCATATGGTCTATTTAATATCCCTTTTTCTGTCTCACATACTAAGCTTAATGTAAACATTGAGCTATCAGTTGGAACAGGAAATTGTATGTACTCATTATACTCCTTATTTGAATAATTAATTATTTCTCCGATACAACTAACAAGTAAACTAGGATGGTTTCCATCCCAATTCACAGGTACTTTATATTCAGGTAATAATTGAATATATAATTCATTTACTTTTAATATTTCATTATCATTATTCTCCTGATTTACAAGCTGGAAAACTTGTGCAGATACGGTATTTATTAAGAGCGACGAAACAACCAAGTACATTATTAAAGTGTACTTAAAAAGTTTTAGGCTCATTTATTAAATATTCTCCTTCCAGCTTACAACAATTATAATTATCTATATTCCTTAGGTTATACATGAATTGTGAAAAACTTGTGAAGATGAAAGAAGTGTCACAAATGTGACACAACTTTTATTACTTATTAACTCTATCATGATAAAGAACTTCAAGTTCTCCTCTATTTGGACAAAATAAGAGCCCATGGACTAGAATATCCCTCGGGATAAACGGACTACTTTTTATTGTATTTACAACATTTAATGCATTTTTTTGCGGATCATGGTATGCGTCTACCCATTCTTCAAATTCTCCTTCTATAGCAAGAATCGCATGCTCCGATATGCCACGTTCAAGCATTTTTCTCCTTAGTCCTTTTGATGTAGTCGAAGACATTCCACAATCGTGATGTCCTATTACCATAATCTCTTTTACATTTAGCTCAAAAATTGATATTATAATGCTTCTTATTGTTTCACCAAAATTACCAGCAATAATATTTCCAGCATTCTTAATAATCTTTGCTTCTCCTCGTTTGATTCCCGTAGCTTGTTCCAAAAACTCAACAAGTCTAGTATCCATACATGTTACTATAGCTAGATTATTACTTGGCACTTTAGAAATATCACACATTTCGTTCGCAATTTGGTACCGCTCATAAGCCTTAACAAATTGAATATTATGATCTAATATCTTAGTTAATGTACTCATACTCCACTCCCTTTAATAATTTAATAATATCTTTCACAGCTTTATCTAAATCAGTCGCATCAACTTCATAGCTTGTACTATTGTATCTTTTTATTGCATACCTGTATCTAGGATCATAATAGTCTATCATTAAATTCATAATTATTTTATATACATCCTTATTAGTAATTGCTTGCTGTATTTCTTGATAGCTGCAAGTAGATAGTTTCTTTTTTATAGAATCAATCGGGTTTATAATATCTGATATTATATCATCAATATCTCTATCTTTTAAATATTCATCATATAACCGTTTTGCTCTAATCTCTTCAGATGCTGTCATCATAATATGAATCCCATTTTCCTTAGCATTTATAATTTCTTTAGGAATAATTACTTTGCCAATTCTTCTACTTTCTGCTTCTATAATATAATATTTGGTATCGCCTATATTTCGAATTCTTTCTAATAATAGCGATTCAAATTGCTTTTGAGAATTAATAGAACTTAGTCCCACAGCACCAAAAGCAGACCCTCTGTGCCCAGCAAATCCTTCTAAATTCAATACCGGATAACCAATTGACTGTAGATTCTCTAAAATTTCAGTTTTACCAACGCCAGTCATTCCATTTAAAACAACAAAAATCTTGTTATAATCAACTTCAGATAAATTAGTTACCACATAACTTCTATAACTTTTATATCCTCCCACTAACCTATATACGCTAATCCCTATTGCCTGCAATAATGCTGTTATACTTTTACTTCTCATACCACCTCGCCAACAGTAAACAATAATAGATTTATCTGTAGCTAGTTTATCTACTTTAGTAATAATTTCGTGTAGTTTAGGTGCAACAATTTTTAAACCTTTGTCTCTAGCTGTTTCGTAATCAATTTGCTTATAAATCGTGCCCACTTCAGCTCTTTCCTGATCATTAAACAATGGAATATTTATTGAACCTGGTATATTACCATCTAGCCATTCTTGTGGTGATCGAACATCTATATATAATGGATTAGTTAATCGTTTGCTTTCATCATAACTAATATCTTGTGCAAGCATATAGACAACCTTTCATTTTTTAATGTTAATTAAATTATATAATTTATTATTTTAACCTTATCACATACAATCTGCAATTATGAATATAATATTTAAAATTGCATTCTACCTTAATATATTTGTATAATAAGTAAATGAACTTTCTAAAAGAGAGGTGTTAGCATGCAATACTATCGAGGTGCCTTTGGTGGCTCTGTTTCGATTGATTATATGAAAAAGTATTCACCATTGACCTTAATTATTATAATACTAAATATTGTTATTTTTATTATAAGTAATATTTTAGGATTACATAGAAATATAATACTTTTTGGTGGAATGTTACCAATCGACATTATATTTCAAACAAACGAATACTGGCGCTTCCTAACATCAATGTTTATACATAGTAGTTTTATGCATATTGCATTTAATATGGTAATTTTATATCATGCAGGCGCTTTTTTTGAACAAAAAAATGGTTCTAAGTCATTTATAACGTTTTATATTTTTTCTGGACTTTTTGTATCATTATGCTCAGGATTATTGGTAAATGGACTTTCAATTGGTGCTTCTGGAGCTATTTTTGCTTTATTAGGATATATTCTATATTTTGAACTTAAAGCTCGTAGTCGTGGAATCCCAACTAATAGTATGATAATACCGCTTGTTGTAATTAACATCGTTTTTACTTTTATTATTCCTCAAATAAGCACAGTAGGTCACTTATCTGGACTAATTATTGGCTATCTTATTCCTTGGTGGCAAGATAACAAAAAGCGAAGGATTAACTAATAACCTTCGCTTTTATATTTTATTTGCTTAATAATTTATACATCTCCTGTTTGTACATTTCTACCCCTGGTTGATTGAAAGGATTCACACCCAGCAAATACCCACTTACTGCACATGATTTTTCGAAAAAATATATAAGATATCCTATATGATATGGGCTTAATTCTGGAATAGCAATTCTTAAATTTGGAATTTGCCCAAATACGTGAGCTTTGGTTGCCCCTTCGCAAGCTTTATAATTTATATAATCCATTGTCTTTCCAGCAAATTGATTCAATCCATCTAAATCATGGTCAGAAACATCAACCTCATGAACATGCTTTGGTTTCTTAACAAACATAACCGTCTCAAATAAATGCTTATGACCATCCTGTATGTATTGCCCAATCGAATGTAATTCTGTAGTAAATCCAATCGATACAGGGAATAAACCTTTACCATCTTTACCTTCACTCTCTCCAAATAACTGCTTCCACCATTCAGCGAAGTATCTAATATTCGGCTCATAGTAAGCTAATAGTTCAATTCGTTTCCCTTGCTTATATAATATATTTCTTATGACAGCATAAATATATGACTCATTATCAACTAAATTATTATTATTAAAATATTCGGCAGCATAAGCAGCACCTTCTAGTAATTCTTCTATGTCTATTCCAGCAACAGCTAATGGCAATAGGCCAACTGCTGTTAAAACTGAATATCGACCTCCGATATCATCAGGAACTACAAATGCTTCATAACCAAATTTATCTGCTAATGACTTTAATGCACCTTTACTTTTATCAGTTGTCACAAAAATTCGTTTAGCCGCTTCTGACTCTCCATATTTTTTATATAAGAAGTCTCGAAATGCACGAAATGCAATCGCTGGTTCTAGAGTTGTACCAGATTTCGAAATTACATTAACTGCTATATTCTGATCCTCTAAAATTTCAAACAATTCTATTAAATAAGTAGAACTTAGGTCGCTCCCAACAAAAAATATTTTTGGTGAACTTCTTTTATGTTTGGGTAATAAATTATAAAACGAATGTTGCAGCATATCTAATATAGCTTTACTTCCTAAATATGAACCACCAATTCCTATTACAACTAATACATCATAATTATTTCGAATTTGAGAAGCCACTTCTTTGATACGAGTTAGCTCTTTATTATCATAGTTGTTCGGTAAATCTAACCACCCGAGATATTTATTACCTTCTCCTTTTTTATTATGTAACGAATCATGAATTAATGAGATAGTATCATTATATTGATATATATTTTCTTCAATAATGAAATTCTTTGTATTTTCCCAACATAAAGATACTTTTTCCATATAAAGCACTTCCTAAAACTTATATTTTATTTGTTAATGCATCTATAAGTAAGATATTGCTTAGAAAATTAGATAAATTAACAAAATAAATCAATATTCGACATGATATTTCATAAAAATATAATAACACATTTATTATTAACAAACATCTTTATATGATTAATAATCAAGACCTTATAGCATTTATGATTCTATAAGGTCTTGATATGGTATTAGCAGAATAATCCTCTTTTTCTCGGGGTTGGGCATTCATTTACCGTATATGGGTCGTATAGCCATTTAAAGAGTGTCCCTTTATTCAATGCCTCCGGTAGTGTGAATTGTGGACAAAAAGGATCAAATGGCATTGGCATAACAGGATAGATTGGCATAACAGGATAACATTCATTGCCTTGCATATTTTGCGCTTTTGCTATTTGTTCTGTATTTTTCTCCATTATTTTTCCTCCTTATCTTAGAATATCTTCAGGGTTAATATTTGTATTTGTAAATATTTCTGATCCACTCATAGGGTTATAATATTGATTAGAATCATATTTATGATTCTTATTATGTTCTTCAACAATAAATAGGGCTTCTCGGAAGCGTTGAGAATGAACTACTTCTCGCTCACGTAAGTATGTTAGTGCATCGATTATACCTCTATCATCAGTTAATCTAATTAAATTTTCATAAGTAACTCTAGCCTTTTCTTCAGCTGCAATATCTTCTGTTAAATCAGCGATAGGTTCTCCTTTAGCTTGAATATATGTTGCTGTCCATGGATTACCTTGTGCATCACTATAAAATAAAGCGGTACGATGATCAGCATAATGTCCACCTAATCCTGCACGCTTCATCTCATCTGGTGTAGCATCTTTAACCAGTTTATATACTAATGTCGCAATTATCTCTAGGTGCGCTAATTCTTCAGTTCCGATATCTGTTAATAATGCTTTTGCTCTTTCATTAGGCATTGTATATCGTTGATTCAAATATCTTAAAGCTGCTGATAATTCTCCATCAGGTCCACCATATTGAGTTATTAGGAATTTTGCCATCTGTAAATCGCATTTTTCTACATGAACAGGTATTTGTAATTTCTTTTCATAAATCCACACGGTAATATTTCCTCCTTTTATATTCTATACTATACTTCCCAAGGCCAAGGTGTCTTTACCCATTCCCATGGGTATTTACTAGGAAATTCACCAAAAGCAAATAATGCCCCATGTTCCATTTGATACTGTGTTCTTAATACATTTAGTTTTTCAGAAAGAACATTATATTGACAAACCGCTCTTCTATCTGTCGGATACATATCCAGATAAAGTGTTAGTTCAACTAAAGCAAATTGTAGCTCTTGAATTTCTTTTAACATCTTCTCTTTTGGTACCTTTTTACACGAAGTGGTAGCAGCGTTATTCATACTTAAAAATCCTCCATTCAATTATATTAGACTTTTAACTATAGCCTAAGATAATCTATTCCTATAAATTTCAATTAGTAGCTTGTTTATATTGAAATGGGCATAGGCAAATACATATTTTATTTTAATTTTATTGAATAATGGGAAAGATTTTAAATAAGAGGAAAATACTAATTATTTCATATAATAGTTGATTTTTTTTTTTCTTATGATTATTGTAAGCTTAACGATATTAAAGGAGTGGTCTTATGAATAACAAGACACGAGATATATTATTAGAAACATCGCCTTTTAATAAGTTACCAAATAGTGTAATAGACAATTTAGTAAATACTGCAAATTTTAAAACATTTACAGAGTCTGAATTTGTCTTTCGTGAAAAAGAACCCTTAACTGATGTTTATATTGTTATTGATGGAATGGCAATGGCAATATTAACAATGCCTAGTGGCGAAGAATCTGTTATCGAATTCTTTCGCCCTGGGAATTTCTTTGGAGAGGCTGCAGCAATGGCTGGTTCTATTCCACCTATATCAGTGCAATCAGTTCAGACTTTAACTTGTCTAGTAATTAGCCGAAACATGTTAAGTGAGCTAATACATAACAACCCGGCATTTTCTGAAGAAATGGCTAGAACTATTAGCGAACGATTGTTAAAGATATATCGTGAATTACATGAAGAAATTTCACATCACAAACACGGAATAGAAACAATATCTTTCAGAAAGAAAATTGGAGAATTCATGACTTCTCCTGTATTGACTTGTTCCGCTACTGCAAAAATTACCGAAATTGCAAAGTTATTTTTGGAACATAAAATTAGTTCGATAATCGTAACGAAAAAAAACGAAAATATTCCGATAGGCATAGTCACTGAGTCTGATTTAATAAAAAAAGTAATTGCTAAAGAATTGGATATTAATAAAGTAACTGCGATACAAATAATGGGACACCCATTACATTTAATAGATACAAATGATTATTATTATGATGCTTTACTGAAAATGGTACAAAATCACATTAAGCATCTTCCTGTTGTTGAAAATAATAATTTAATTGGTATTGTTACAGTAAAAGATTTAATGAAGGCGCAAAGTGTCGGTACATTATCAATAGTTGATAGCATTGAAAAGCAATCGACTATTGAAGGGCTAACAAAAGCGAGGATGGAAATTGATAAAGTTTTAGAGGCATTAATAAACGAGCAAGCACCAGCTTATGACATTAGTACTATAATAACTGAATTTAATGATCGTCTAACTAGAAAAATCATAAAAATATGTGAAAAAGAAATGGTTAACGAAGGACTAGGAATGCCGCCAACTGATTACTGTTGGTTATCACTAGGATCTGCAGGACGTAAAGAGCAGATATTTCATTCATACCAAAAAAACGCAATATTATATAATGACCCGCCTCCGAATCGTAGTGTTGACTTTGATTTATATTTTCGAGCCCTTGCAGATAAAATAGTAAATAGTTTAGAGAAATGCGGATTCCCTAGATGTACAATGGAAATTACAGCTCAAAATCCTAAATGGCGATTACCATATAGTAAATGGATACATACAATTAACGGTTGGATTAACAGTGCAAATCAAGATGAAATAGCTAAGTCGATTAATATGCTGGATTTTCGATTTGTGTATGGGAAAAAGCGAATTGCAGAAGATTTGCGCTACTATATTTTAGATGCAATTAAACCTGCTACTATGTTTGTCCATTACTTAACAGAACAAGAACTTAATAAAGCTATTCCGCTTGGTATTTTAGGGGAAATTATTACGCCGAATAATAGTAGTACTGGGCTTTTAGATATTAAAAATGACGGATATTTACATATTGTCAACTGCATTCGTTTATTCGCATTAAGATTTGGAGCAGAAACGACATCGACCTTTAATCGTATTGATGAATTAACTGAGTTAGGCCACTTTTCTAAATATGAGGCAAAAAAATATAAAGAAGCATTTGATATATTATTATATTTCTCTATCAAAAGTAATCTTAATAAAATTAAGCAAAACAAAAAACCCGATAACCTTATTTCTATAATTTTACTTGGAAAAGATGATCAAGAATTATTAAAGGAGGCATTATCTATAGCACAAAAATTACAATCTAGAACAAAAAGTTTCATGATTACATCCTTTAATAATGAAGATTCATCTAATTAACCGTTTACAATAAAATGGGGAGGATTTAAAATGCGGATTAAATTATATAATATGATGGAAAGCGTTGTGAAAGAAGCATTAGATGATATAATGAAGCAAAATAATAGCTTCTGTAAATGCGAAGAATGCCAAATAGATATTATAGCAATTGCACTTAACCATCTACCTCCAAAATATGTTGGTACAAGAAAAGGTGAACTATACTCAAAGCTAAACACTCTATCTAATCAATTTTTGAGTGATGCATATCGTGAAATTACAAAAGCTATCGAAGTCGTAAAAACAAAGCCAAACCATGAAACAAGCCCTAAGTTATAGGGCTTGTTTCATGGCAATTAATTTTAAATGATTCATTTACAGATTGCAATACAGTACTTATATTCCCTCTGATAATAAGATCTGCTTTGCTATCCATTATAGTTTCTTCGTTATTAATAATGCATAATTTTGCTCCGGATTGCTTAGCTTTAAGTGGTAGCATATTTGCTGGAGATACTTGTAAAGATGAACCAATAGAAATAAATAACTGACACCTATTCGTTTCAAAAATAGCTTTTTCAATAGCTGTCTTAGGTAATGACTCTCCATAAAGCACAACACACGGGCGTAACCTTCCACTACATTTCAAACAATTATTTTCAATTTTATTGGTATTTTCATACTCTTTGCGGCAGCCCAAACAACGTTGCTTAGCAAGTGTACCATGCAACTCAATAACATTATTAGAACCAGCCATTTGATGAAATCCATCAACGTTTTGAGTTATAATTGCATTAACCAATCCGTCTTTTTCCCACTTAGAAAGTATTTCATGACTAATATTAGGTTTGTATTGTTGCAAACGAACAACTCTATCTCGATAAAAATCGATAAATTGTTCGAAATTTTCATTCAAAGCATCAGTTGTTGCTACATCTATCAGATTCTTATTCCAAAGTCCATTAGATGATCGATAATCTGGCAATCCTGACTCTGTACTTATACCTGCACCTGTAAATACCGTAGTTATTGGAGATGCTTGCATCATTTGCCCAAGAAGCTCTATATCAGTCATTTGCCCCACCTTATTCAAATTCATTTGTATTACATATGAATATATTTATATATATTCTATCATTATAATAAAAAATATGTAAAGTGGTTTGGTCTTTTATGATCTTTGAAATAAGTAGTTATCCATGGTATATTTATTTTTATCTTAGGAGGTGAAATAATGTGGGGAGATAAGCGATATCATACATGGAATTATCATCTTCGTCAGAAATTTGGTAAAAAAATTTTTAAATTACCTTTAGATGCTGGCTTTTCATGTCCTAACAGAGATGGAACAATAAGTACGACAGGCTGTATTTATTGTAGCAGTAGAGGCTCTGGCGATTTTGCTGGAAATGTTGAATTCAATCTTGAAAAACAATACCTACAAACTAAAGAAATGATGCACAAGAAATGGCCTAACGCTAACTATATTGCATACTTTCAAGCATTCACTAATACATATGCACCAGTTGATCTACTACGCAAACTATATTATCAAGCTATATCGTTTCCTGGTGTAGTTGGATTATCAATTGCAACCAGACCTGACTGCTTATCTGAAGATGTATTGCAACTTTTGGAGGAAATTAATAGTAAAACTTATCTATGGGTTGAATTAGGTCTACAAACTACTAATGATGATACTGCTAAATTGATTAATAGAGGTCATACCTATCAGTGCTTCCTAAATGGATTAGAAAAACTACAAATCAGAAATATTCAAACATGTGTTCACATTATTTTTGGTCTTCCCAATGAAAATATACATGATATGAGAAAAACTGCAATGGAAATATCCAATTTGCCAATACAAGGTATTAAAATACATTTGCTCCATGTATTAAAAAACACTCCTTTAGCATCATATTATAAACTTAACCATTTTATGTTACTAGATCTACCAGATTACATAGAGTTAGTCGTTGATACATTAGAAATTCTCCCTAAAGATGTAATAATACACCGCTTAACTGGTGATGGTCCAAGAGAACTATTGATAGCGCCGTTATGGAGCTTAAAGAAATGGGAGATTTTAAATGCTATCGATAATGAGTTAAAACGTCGTTCTAGTGTACAAGGTTCTAAAACACAATAATTGTTGTTGCATAGCGCAAAAAACAATAATACAATATAAAATATGTTTTATTTAAAATATAAATATAGAGAGGACGTTTTTAGCAATTATGAGCAAACTGATAGACAAAGTCAACATACTTGTTGACTCGAAATCAGCACTAAAAAATTTATCAGTTCCACAGTTAGTTGAGACAGCCATTCGAAACGGTGAGGGTATATTAACAACAACAGGTGCATTCAGTACTTCTACAGGTAAATACACTGGCAGATCTCCTAAAGACAAATTTATAGTAGATGAACCTAGTGTACATGATAAGATTGACTGGGGTACTGTTAATAAACCTTATTCATCTGATAAATTTGTAAGTTTGTACGAAAAAGTATTATCGTATTTATCTAATAAACAACTGTATATTTTCGATGGATTTGGCGGAAAAGAAACCAAATTCAGATTACCTATACGTGTAATTAATGAATATGCTTGGCATAATCTATTTATCCATCAGCTCTTATGCCGTCCTACAAACGAGGACTTAGAATCTTTCGAGCCTGAATTTACCATAATTTCTGCACCTGGTTTTCGAGCTAATCCAGAAATTGATGCTACAAATTCTGAGGCTTTTATTATTGTTAATTTCGATGAAAAGATTGTACTTATTGGCGGTACAGAATACGCTGGAGAAATGAAGAAAACAGTATTTAGTCTTCTTAACTACATACTACCTCAACAAAATGTATTGCCTATGCATTGCTCTGCAAATATTGGTAAAGATTCTGATGTTGCATTATTTTTCGGTCTTTCGGGCACCGGTAAAACTACTCTATCTGCAGATCCTAATCGTTTTTTAATTGGTGATGATGAACATGGGTGGACAGATAATGGTGTGTTTAATTTTGAAGGTGGCTGCTATGCCAAATGCATCAATCTTTCACGAGAAACTGAGCCACAAATTTGGGATGCTATTAAGTTTGGTTCAGTTCTAGAAAATGTAGTAATAGATGATGCAAGAATACCTGATTATAATAGCTCAAAGTTAACAGAGAATACTCGTGCTGGTTATCCTATTGATTATATACCTAATGCAGTAACTTCAGGCGCAGGTCAGCATCCAAATGTAATAGTATTTTTAACTGCTGATGCATTTGGTGTTCTACCACCAGTTTCTAAATTAACAAGTGAGCAAGCTATGTACCATTTCTTATCAGGATATACGAGTAAGCTAGCTGGAACTGAACGTGGCATAACTGAACCAGAAGCTACTTTCTCAACGTGTTTTGGTGCGCCGTTTTTGCCATTACCGCCAGTTATCTATGCTAAAATGCTAGGTGAAAAAATCGAAAAACATAATGTATCAGTATACTTAGTGAATACTGGTTGGTCTGGTGGCCCATATGGAGTTGGCAGCCGGGTGAAATTACCTTATACACGGAACATGATAACTGCAATTATTGACGGAACATTAGATAATTGCGAATACATTGTAGATGAGGTATTTGGTTTACATATACCTACAAGTTGCCCAGGTGTACCTGAGGAAATTCTTATTCCAAAAAACACCTGGACAGACAAGCTAGCTTATGATGTACAAGCTAAAGAACTAGCAAGTAGATTTATAAATAATTTCAAAAAATTCTCTGATATGCCTGATGAAATTAAACAAGCAAGTCCAAAATTATCATAACGAATTAGTCATTACAAAAAAAATGAACGAGTTAAGCTAAGCTGTAACTCGTTCATTTTTTATCCAATTATTATCTTTTCCACTGGATAATTAATGTTTAATTGTTTATTATCATTCTTTGCTATTGACATTAAAAAGGCTAATATCCCAATTCTCCCCATAAACATTAAACCGATTAAAATAAACTTACTCACGATAGTTAATTCTGCGGTAATTCCAGTTGATAATCCGCAAGTACCAAAAGCTGAGGTAACTTCAAAAATAATCTCTATAAACGAATGTTGTTGCATCTCAAATACACTAATAATGATTATAGAAACCAAAATAAGCAATAATCCAGTTACAAACACAATAAAGCTTTTTAGAATATCTTCTTCATGTAATCTTTTTCCAAATACATGTACATTTCGTTCACCTAATGCATAACTTCTTATAACCATTATTACTGTAGCAAATGTTGTAGTTCTGATCCCTCCACCTACACTTGAAGGGCTAGCGCCAATAAACATTAACA
>Ga0265293_10003367_pt1 | contig 29779 bp, 26 predicted proteins | sample Munlanlewell138R_FD_192505 | JGI IMG/M metagenome (GOLD analysis project Ga0265293, IMG submission 192505) | Leachate microbial communities from a municipal landfill in Southern Ontario, Canada - Leachate well 138R | ecosystem: Engineered > Solid waste > Landfill > Unclassified | place: Canada... | reverse complement strand
TGCCACCATTGTTGCCATAGTAGAACCACGCATTATTGCTGGTATACTCGGAGATTAACCATAGATACACCGTGACAGGGATTGGAGATAGCCCAGCGGCGTAACGCCCTCGGTTAAAATCATCCATATTAGCAAGAGTAACATTTGGTAACCCATATGTTATATCTCTCATTAGCAAATCTGCATAAAACGGGGTTAGCATATGCCAATTTCCTTTCTCAAAGCCAGTTATATGACCAGGAGTATCTATACCATATTGGTTAGCTGCGTAAGCGGCAGGGTAGCCTGGTTGTTGCGTACCGTCATGGTCAGGGTATAGTATAGCAGATAACTTCTCGGTACTAATTTTCCCACTCATATCTGTTATAACTCCCTTAGAATAAGGGCTTCGAGGCATCTTGTCTGCTATGTATTCCCTGTATGTTTTGTAATGCGCAACTAACAGTGGGTTATCCGTGATATTAAAACGAGACTCTTTAACTGTTGTCGTAGACATTACTGGCTGGTCTATATCTTCAGACCCTGAAACGGAGTAATAAATTATCGCTCTCTCTAAATTAGTCATTGCACGAGAGGTGTCTACTCCATTTTTTTGGCGTATAAAACTAATTGGAGTTAACAACCCCGACAAAGCTGTTTGATAATTACCTGTCAGAATCACTCTAGTCAATCCTCCTGTAACCTCAAATGTAGTCACATTAGGTGTGTACCAATTTTGTTGCACCACTATATATCCTGAGTAGGCAGTAGCTGTCCAGCCCTTGTCATAGAGAAGTGTAATAGCATCCTGAATCTTTGTAGCAATAGTTGCTAATGTGTCCGAAGTGGTGTAAGCTATCGAAGCGGTAGTAGTTGTATTAACTGTAATTGTAAAATTACCACCTGTAGTCAAGTCAAATCCAGATAACTTAACTTTATAAGGTGCGCCCCATTGGAAGTTCCCTAACTCAATATTTGCCATACCATGCATCAACTGAGTTTCGCGATAATAAACCGTGCCTCCTACCACGTAATTTGCTGGCAAAGTGGCTAACTGTAGAGTGTCTAGCTTTACAACTTTTCTTTTTCTATCCACTTTGTCGTAAACAATTGTATCTCCCACACCAGAATAAGCAGCATCAACAACAATGTTAACACCATCATAGACATTTCCAGTGCCATCCTTGACCAGAGAAACAGTACTCTCATTTTTAGGTCTTTGCGCATCTGCTGCATAAGCAGCTTTATCGGGGTAATTCTTAATATATTTCATATTTTTAACTAATTAAAATCCAGTCTGCTACAGAGCTATTACCAGCCGACTCATAGATAGCTTTTGGCTCTGTGTTTTTAATATACTTCTGAAACTTTCTGTCAGGCACAAAATTAGGTGCGGTTGGGCCCTCGTTATTTTGCTTAGAGCCCTCAATTCTCAACTCACCTGTAATGTCGAGTACTCCCACCTGGGCAGTAGTGATTTTCATTTCCCGTATGAGTTTCTCCAGCGCTTTTAAGCGTAAATGGAGAGCGTTTAAGATTTCAGCGGTTGTTTGTTCTGTCAAAATTATCTCATCATTTCTAGTTTCGTAGGCAGATTTGCGTAACAATTCAGATGCAACACGCTGGCCCTCTGCAGTGGCTCTGCTTGACTCGGCAGTAACCCTCTGCCCCTCTACAGTGGCTCTGCTTGACTCGGCAGTAACCCTTTGACCCTCTTTAGTTACTCTTCCTGATTCCGCAGTAACCCTCTGGCCCTCTGCAGTGGCTCTGGCTGTCTCGGCAGCACCTCTTGTGGTCTCATTTTGTTGCCGGGTAGCCTCCTGGGTAGAGCGCGTTTGCTCGGCAGTAACACGGCTACGCTCAGCTATTACACGCAACGCCTCGGCTCTAGACATGATCTCAGCTAGCTGGCCAAGTTCTATTCCAAACTGATCCTGAGAATCAACTTCTTGCGATGTGTGCTCTACTACGGAAAATACCCTTTGCAGATCAAGAGCTTTATTTTCATAAGTTCCAGGAGTAATTGTGTCGTCAACCTTAAAGGTGATCAGGATGTCGTACACCCCTAATTTTAACAAATGAGCCGCAAAATAAAGCCTAAGCAAACCAGGCTCTTTAATCATTTTTTCTGGCTCAATGCAATTCCTACCTTGATCGCGTTTGATTGCAACTACCCTAAAATCAATAAGACTATCCCAATCCGTGAAATCCTCGGTTAGCCAAGTCATTTTGATTTCTATATTGCGTACATCATTTCCTATCCTAACTGCTTTCATTATTTATATATTTTCTAAGATTACTTCAAAAATATCCTTTGGAGCTATCACTCCAAAGGACAAATAATTCCAAAACTATAACAGGAGCAATAGTTGAATAACAATACCTCCTAGCAGCGTAGCAATTTTACCCTGCCATCCATGAACCTTTAATTGATGTTCTAATTATGAAATCACTACCGTTACTTACTTCCTTCATTTGGTGTGGAATATTTGATTGCATTTGACACAACCATTTCCAGTGCCCTATTCCGTTTCATGTGAAAACCCTTTTTTTAGCTTGTCAAAATTACGGTAGCTGAATACTACCAGACCGATCCACACAATTAGAGTAATAAGAGTGACAACACCAAGGAAGGTATCTTGAGAGAACGCTGATGTTGCTGCAATAACTGCAGTGATGATACTAATGATTAGCACAAAAAACATGGTGAATCCCACGATTGCACTGTTTTTCCCGATTAGAATTTTACTCATTTCATTTTTAGTTTAATGTTGTATCAAAATTATTACCTGATGTACGTTGTTCAAAGGACAACATAACAGCTGTCATAGTGGGAGAAAAATAGTTAGCTATGTATAGTGCCGTTAATTTTCACTCCAGCTTCAGATACCTCAAATGTTTTAGTCCCCATTTTAATGAATAGGCCATTTTGCGAAAAATGGAAATACTTATTAGTAGCCCAAATGGATGCAATTCCATCAGTACCAATTTCCGTTTGAGCAATCACCCTACGGATAGTAATTGAGAATGCACTTCCGGAATAATAATTCCATCTCGAATAAGCACTGCAAGAATCATGAATAACCGGCATTCCTTCAATCCAGTCTGTCCAGGAAAAATGTTCATGGACGGCTACCAACCTGTATGTGCCGGCTGTAAGGCCTTTGATTGTCTCACTTACAGATTTTGATGATTCATATTCTGAGCAGGACCCAATTAATGCAACATAATTCCATGTACCATAGGTATATTTTTCAAGTATCACAGACACAGTTGACAGTGCTGCACAGTAAGTTCCATCACTCTTCCCGGCTGTCAAATTAATTGCTCCGATTTCAATTTCCAGAGTACCATCTAAGGTCACTGCAAATGATGCAGATTCTTGCCGGTAAGTGGCAGCCCCAAAATTTGGAGTTGACCATGCTGAATTTTTAGTTGCGACATCTGCAGTAGTTGAATGATATGCGGTTGCAGATCCTGATTGAATTGTAGATAATGTAGAAATTGGTTCTGGCTTAACCAGCACTTTCAGCGACTCAAAAGCATCATATATTGCCACTTGTTGTTTGTCCCCTGCATTTATCTCTATTCTTCTACCAGATTCAGCAGTTTTCAACTGCTCGGCAATCAAATTACGCACGTAGGTAGATTCTGCAAAGAGTAGATTTGTAGCAACAAAATCAAATTGCCCATCTGCTATTTGCCAATATTGCGAATCAATAGGAGCCTTGCCAGAAAAAGAGCCGGCATCTGCAAGTGCTGCATAATACTTCCCATTTGCTGTATATTTGACCATGTCAATTCTCTTGCTATTACCTACATATGTTGCTGCAGCATTGTATTCACCCCTAAAAACAAGGGAAGGACCAACAGGGCCAGGTGCACCATCATCGCCATCTTTACCATCGTGCCCTGCCTTTGAAATCGCAAATGTCATCACTTGGGTGAATACAGTTTCAGCACTATTTTCATCTCTCACAGTGATGGTGAAATTTATTGCAGCAGAAGCAGAAATCATGTTGTTTGCGTTACCGTATCTGCGAATATTAGCATTAACAGTTGATGCTGTGCCAGGATTGACGTTTGTCCCGGCTGCCGATACAGAAAATGTAAGGGCCCCGGCACCATAGTCTAATGCCACAATTCCCTTCCACACTCGTATATCTGTGCCTGATCCGGAATAGTCTGTTACATTTCCATTAGCATCTGCAGGAAAAGCATGTGCAGGATTTGACAGTACAATTGTGTAAGCGTCCTGACCATCTGCACCAGGTTTGATACCGTACATGCTAATAGAGTCAGTTGCTAGTACTGTTCCGTTAGCATATCCTTTTCGCACAACAACTGTAATGACATCAGGTGATGAGTAAGTTGCAGGGGGTACGTATGATAACACACTTGCAGTTGTGTTTTGTAGTGTAGTACCATTTTTCGAAAACTGGTAATAAATTGTGTCTGCAGAAATATTAAACAATGTCGTGTATATCCAAGAGTAGTCTCCAGGAGTTACCAAATTACCATCTTCATCGTATTCAAAGACTTGCTTGTTTGTAGACAATCGAACTGCTGCACCACCTGGTGTAGGGAGAGGTACCCACTGTTTATTATTACGGGCATAAGTAATGTCATCGTTCGGCACGTCTCCAAAATGTACGTCAGAAGACTGAGAGTGATCATATGCCGCTTTGCCATGATCTCCCCGATGTGCTGTTTTTGAAGTTGTGCCGAGTTGCAAGCCCGAATCGCTCCCAGAACCCCCGCCCACCGGTGCCTCGTCATAGCAAAGATTCCCTTCCGATTCCGAAAACTTTGAAAGAACACTAAAATTATCATGAACATGAGCCATAACGCCAATTGTACTTGCTACAACTTTGTCATACAGAAAATTCCAGACAGCTCCCCAGGATAGTTTCTGCCAAATAGTTGTGAAAGGAGATTGAACCGGGAAGAGAAGAGTGTCGTCAAGCTCAGCTGCAGGGAAATCTACGAGTCTAGGAGCTAAAAAAAAAAGACCCTCAGGAGTAGAGATTTCTAAATTTTCAGGCAATGGATCCATGCTTCGGGACAAATTGAGAAGCCCCTTATCTTCAGAAAATTTATAAGAGAATGAAAATGTTTTCAAATCTTCCTGAGAGCTGTCCGAGATTGAAGATTCCTGAAGTGTTATATTTCGAAGAGTTCCAGCAACTAATTTCCATCTTGCACAAGAGTTGTAAAATTCTACTATCCAATCAGCTTCAACTTTAGAGAGCCAGCCGGTTGATTTGCTGTATAATTTCTTATAGTAGTTATCTATCTGAACTGCAACATCTTCATAATTCCCCTCTAAGTGTTCAAATTCAGGAGTAAAATTTGATTCCCCTGCCATGTTAACAGTATCTATACCACCCAGAGAGTTTTTGAATACAAATACTTCATCCTGATCTTCACTCTCACGATATATATAGCGTTGAATGTATGTTAACCTGGTACCAGTTGCATTCTCTACCCAAATATCATAATATCCATATTTCTCGCCTACCTGCAAGCTCATTATATGAGCAAATTGCATGTTATAAGTATAGCAAGTGCCCGCGCCTGGTGAGTGCAGAGTTACAACAGAAGAGGTTTCATCCGTTAAGTAGAATTTTACCTTAACAATAGCAGCTTCTATTGCATAGTAAGTAAGCCATTCAGGTTGTGAGTAGCTAACTCGTTTTGATTGAGGTTGCCAAGTAAGCCAATTAGAAGTGAGAAAGTTAGTCGCTGTATCGGCAAAATTCTCTACTCCCCCTGAAATAACAAAGAAAGCAATGGCCGCTAAATCGTCTATTTCTACTGTAAATTCTTTTACTGCAGAAGTTTGTAGAAAAATATCAGATGTAGGAATAGAAACTAGCAAATGATTCTTTATCACGCTCTCTAGATCTATAACCACTCTACCTAAAGCGTTAGGGGAGTAACTCTCGTCAATTAGTAAGCTGGCCCCCTGAGATAACTTAAATGTTACCTCAGAAGATGCAGCTATTTCGAACTTTTTCAAGTTCATAGAGAAAGATAGAGAGTCAGGTTGTTGAATTATAGTTGCCATGTCAAATTATTTCAAATCAAAAATAAGGTGATATGGAGCAAAATTAAAGGACACTAATTTTCTATAAGAATAGGTCTAAATCCTGAAATTAACACCTCATCAAAATAATAGAGAGCTGTCTCATTAATTTTCTTTGCAGCGATTCTAATCGCATTGCTTTGCTCGTAGTAAAGCCCCCCGGCAGTAAATTGAGCCGCTGTAGGAGCAGGAATGAATTCAAATATTGCCTTGCTCGGAGCATCAACACCAGAATAATCCCATGTGTAATTATCCCATTCCTGTGTGTCGAAAGGCGCAAATATCTCTGCAGCATTATTTTCGTATTGCCAACGATATAAATCAGGAGTAAATGAAACTTCAATATCATCTATGATAGGAGTAAGATTTCGCAATACCATATACTCTCCAGTGTTATTTACTATTTTCTTACCCACTGAATAGTTAATGTTTTTAACTAGACATTTCTGACCTTTAAGCATCACCGGCTGATCTATACGCAATGAGAGTAATTGTTCAGATGTAAAATCAATCTTTGCCTCTATAGTTACTCCAGAATTCATGAGCACCTTATTCCACTCTCTCCAGAATAGAGCATATAGAGATTGAGCAGTTAAATCATATAATGACCATTGAACTCCTAAGTTGTTATATTTCTGAGTAGTGCCGATGTTGTATTTAGCTTCTGTAACGGCATCCTCATCTGATAGCCCAGCATTCAGAGCGAGAATAATTTTTTGATCTACTGCACTAGAACTCTCTGTATAAGATGTGTTTCTATGTCTAGAATCACCAATGTAAGGGCAAATGACTACCATTTTTTTAATCCCATTCATACCTAAATTAGCCTCTATCATTGTAGGCATTAGGTCTATAGCTTCATATTTACTTTCTTCAAGCCGATCTGTAAAATGGGTGAAGTAATTGCTTCCTAACCTCACTTTTTTTACTGACGAATCTCCTTCTCTACGATGTATCTCATAATATTCTCCAGTAGCTTTCCTAAACACGAGCGAGTATTTCCAAGCATTACCCTCCCAATCGTATTCATCTAGCTCGTTTAAACTTTCATATTTCTCCCCTAATTTTATTAATGTATCTGCAGCTGGAGAAGCTCCTTCTAAAGATGTGTCAGAGCTTATATTTACCTCTTGAGTATCTGAGTAGATGTATTTTTCATTTCCATCAAGAATGCCTGTCACGTCCATTTGTGGCACAGATGTAACTACATTAGAAATTCCAATAAGATCTAATACCTTTTTCTCAGGATATATATACAAATGAATTGCAAATTTAGCTTCTAACCAAGTTACAAATTCCGCTATAGTGATTGAAGGTACTAGGTCAGAGTAATTAAGAGAACCTTTACAAATGGCATCTGCAGTATTGTTTATTAGTACAATCTTTTTTAAGAAATCATTTGACTTGAAAGGATTAGCGCGAATAGAATAATCAAAGTCTGCAAACAACAGCTCTAGGACTCTCCAGAGAAACAGGAAAGGAGTAATACCATAACCATCAGGAACATTAACCGCTTGGCCATCGTAAGTAATTCTACGAGCTTTATATTTTAATGCCCAGGTATCAAGTTCTGAGGAGGTATCTGGCCCATTTAAGAGTTGATATTTCTCATCATCCAAATTCACTGCAACTGGAAAGGCTGTAAAATCATCTATAGCAGTACCTACCATGCAAGCATAGATGTGGCTATACCAATTCTCAACACCTGAGATATCTGTTCTAACTATCTTTCCAAATACCTCTTCTAGAGTAATATCTTTGATTTGTGAATATAGATCACTCTCATTGATCATTATTGCCCCGGTAATGCCATCTTTTTTATGCGCTGTATCTATTACCAATTGACCAGACTTATGAAATATGCCAGCTTCCAATTTCGCAGGAATCTTACGAATATACTTTGAGTTTTTGCCTGGCCTTTCAGGGTAATTCAGCGCTGCATAATTAATTTGCGAAGCCGGTAAAGTAACAGGGATGCTTTGAGAGCCCTCTAAAGAGAAGGCAGGTGAGTTTTGTTTAATCGTAAAACTAAAATCTTCTGGAAGAATCAACTCTCCAGCCTCTGTAATTAATTTCATAAGCTCCCCTCTTTTTTTAATTTACTTATTGTTTCTTGTTGTGCATTAAACTGGTCTAGTGCTACATAGGCAGGTATAGGGGTTCTGCGTAATATCCTAACTTCATCAATCAATGTTATAATCAAGGAATCTGTCACCGAGCTAGAGTTTTGCTTAGCCGACGTATAACCACCTGATGCAAATTGTTTAGGCGGGCCAGACACTGCATACTTATTAACTCGCTGCCTCTCTAGGTTGGCAAATATGAGAGGATTAGCCCTAAGCATAGCGGCTGGAGCAACCCACTCATTTGCGTGCACTATCCCAACTGGCTTCTTATCAGAGCTGTGCCTATCCGTAAACCCACCTTCGTAATACTCATTAACTGTCATTGATGCCGTAGATGCAGGTGAAGAAGATGGCATTTGCTGACTCTTAATTGCATTACGTTGTGCCACGATGGAAGCAACTGACATTGATGTTGTAAGCCCTATGAAAGCAGCAGCTACTGCACCAGCTATTGGGCCCAACTGTGCATATGCCTGGATACCGGCCAAAGCCCCTGCAGAAAGTGTCTGGGCTATCTTTACCACCATATCCATGTCGGCATATTTCTGTTGTAACTCTAGCTTTTTCTTCTCGTACTTATTTTCAATTTCTGCCCTAGCATCAGCATTATCTCCGTGTAATGCGAGTTCTCTCTCCTTCTCTTTGTCTAATTTACTAAATTGAATATCTTGTATTGCACTAAAAAACTCAGCTGCACTTTGGACTATTGAGTTTACTGCAGCTGCAGTCTCCTCTGCATGTTTGAGTTTTGTTTTCTTTACGCTATACTCATACTCTTCCTGAGAGATCAGCTTAGCATCAAGCATCTGTTTGAGCTCTTTTAGTTCTTGTTCCCTAACTTTTTTTGAATCTTTCTTTAAAAAGTCTAGTTTAACATCACTAGCTTTCTTCTTGAGGTCTATCCAATAATCTAACTCTTCCTGATCACCCTCTTCAATATCTTCTTCTTTAAGTTTTTTTATTTTATCAATCCACGAATCAATGATTTTTGTTGATTCATCAATTTTCTTATTTGCAATGTCTGCTAATTTGATTAGCTCATCATAATAAGACATCTGAACATCAGTGTTATCCTTACCAAATTCTATGTAGAGAGCATTTCTTTTAGTTAGAAATTGAATAGTAGTATCTTGCATAAGAGCTTCGTACTGTTCTTTTGTAATAGCCTCTTCGTGGAATAGCTTTTTAAGTGAAAGCTGTCTCTCTTTTTCAAGGCTATTTAATTTTTCAACTTCTTTTTTAAATAGTTCTTCTCTTAATTTCAAACGCTCCTCTGCAGCTAATTTAAGTCTCTCCTTTTCGGCCTCCAATTCTGCAATTCTCTCTGCCTCTTCTTTTTTGAGGCGGGCTCTTTTTTGAGCATCCGTTTCTCCATGACTACCTATCTTTTTAGGAGTAATAAAATCAAATTTGCTCTCAGTATCTGCCATATCCTTGAGCATGTCTTTATACTCATTTGCAAATTGACGAAATGGGCTAATCTGAAAGTGTTTCCCTATTTTGCTGAATAATTCGTTAACAACAGCATTCCATTTTCTTCCCTCTTTAATTGAGTTAGTAAAATTTGTAGCATAAATCCTTGCCACATCCTCTGTTAGACCAGCTTGCTTTTGAAGTGTTTTGACTATCTTCTCATAATAATTTGCCTGTTTACCAAATGACTTACTCATTAAATCAGATATGGCAGCCTCTTTAATTCTTGACCCTATTGTCTGCTCAATGGATGCATTAATTAACTCCCTGGCATCTTTAATGTCTGTTAAATATCCTTTCTCGTCAATTAGGTGTAAGATATACGGGCCATATAACTCAACCAATTTAGCCAACGCTGTTTTATACTCTAATGATCCGACCACTGACTCTTCTAAGACATCTAAGAGCCCCTCAGATTCTGACTTTGCTTTTTGAGTCTCGGCATAATATTCTTTTGTAGCTTTAGTAAGATCAGATTGGTAAGTGATTAGTTTATACATCCCAACTCCTAGCGCTAATATGGCTGTTATTATTGCACCTATTGCACTTGTAGACATAGTGGCATTGAGCATTTTCCATGCCGCTGCGGCTCTAACTGTGTTTCCCTGCAGTAATGCCATTCCTGCAGATAGTGACAATGAAATCATTCTCGAAGCTGTAGCAATCACATTCCAAATCGCTTGTGCAGCACTCCATGCTTTTTGCACAACAATTAATCCTACAATTATACCTGTAAGATATAAGAGCTCTTTACCATAAGACATAATGGCTTTAATAAATAAAGTAGTTGCTTTTGTAGATTTCAAAAAAGCTGGAGAGAGCTTTTCTCCTAGTTGTATCACCTGGTCATTGAATGCTTTCCTTGCCTTTTCAAGCTGAGCCTGCATATTTTCATTCTTGGTGTTGTACTCCTCTGTCAGAGAGGTGGCCATAGCAAACTCTTTATTTGCCAAGCTTTGTGCTTCTGTTACAAGATCGATATTTGTTGCCATTGAAGATAAAACGGAAACAGCCCGGGCACCATCGAGTCCCATATCTTTGAAAATTGGTACTAATTGTGAGAACCCACCTTTATTACCGAGAGATCGCAACACAGTAATCATTGCCTGGTTAACATCTGTTCTGAGAAGTTTTGCAAACTCATCAACTTCCATGTTTGCCATTTCTGCAAAAGAGGCCGTATCTGAAAACATTTTCATCAAGAACTTTTGGAATGCTGTAGCACTCATCTCCACTTTCTGGCCAGCCTGGTCAAGAGCTGATGCAAATCCAATCACATTTTGAATTGACATCCCCGACTGATATGCCACCCCAGCTATGCGTTGCGTAAAGTCAACTAAGTATGCTTCATTTGCTGTTGATGCTTGCCCTATCGCATTAATAGCAGAACCTATAGAAAGGAATGACTTCTCAATTCCCATAACAGAAGAGAGCTTAAACACCTCTGCTAGCTTTCCTATACTTCTTATAGCTCCCTCTCCTAAATCTTCACTCAGAGCTACATTAATTTGGTTTGCAGCCCTAACAAATTCTAAGATGTTCTCTTTGCCTGTTATCCCTAATTTACCCGCATCTCTAGCTAAGAGATTTAAAGCATCACGAGATGTTCTTGTGTCAAATAGTTTAAATTCTTTATTTAGCTCCACAACCTCTTCTCGAAGTAGTCCTGTTGTTTTTATAACGTCTGAATACCTATCATCCATCTTTGCCGCCTCTTGAGCTGCACCACGGAAGGCAAATGAGATCCCAGTTATAGAGGCAATAGCCGCTGTGGCCATCCCAAAATACTTATTAAAAGAGTTCCCTGCACGTGAGAGCCAAGAGTGAGTTTCTCTCACTCGGCCCTTGAGTTGATCAATACGACTAGTTACAAGAGAGAGCTGCTTTGACTTATCAATAAACTGTTGTGTACCAGGAGTGAGCTTGTTTATCTCACCTCGAAGAATCTTTGCTGTTTTATAAAGGTCTTTTAGTGTTGAAGTATTAAGATTCTTAAGAACTTGATTGTAATTATAAGTTTCGTTACGTAATTTTCTTTGAGTTGCTTCTGTTGATTTTAACTCTCGATTAATCTCTTTTACTTTTTTATCATCTCCCATCTTACCAGCTTCAACTAGAGCTTGCCGAAGTGCCTTGGCCTTCATTGTTAATCCATCAAGAGCCATCTCAGCAGCTTTGCCATTAAGAGTAACAATAGGTTCAAATCGTTGAGTATTTCTAGCCATAACTAATTTTTATAAGATGAGTTTTTTCAAGCGTTATCATTTTTTTCCAATCCTAGAAAATCTTTTCTTTCGATAAGCGAGATAGCTTCCATGGCTTTTTCACCATATCTCTCTGCCATTATATGTCCTAATTTCCGTACCTCACGAAAGAATTGTGTGGAATACCAAGGCTTTGCACGTCTATTTGATTGAGATACTTTATCATAAGTAACTCCCTTGCCTACTCCCATATCTGGAAATATTCCGTAGTACAGAAAGGTGAACACTATCTTACTAGCATCCCCATTCGCATCCGTGTGAACTTGTGAAGTGAATGATCTCATTAGTTCAGAAGTTTCAATAACTTTGAGCTTTGACACATTAGATATCCATCGCTGAATTACTATATCTGCCCATTGCTTTAGTATTTCCATTGTCGAAATCTCGCTCATAATGAAAGATCTATATCTGTCCTAAATGTTAAAAGCAGCTCATATCCATATGCATCTGTTGCCGATCTCATGTTATACGACATATGAGTATAATCTAGCCCAGGCAATAGGCCCAAAGAGGTGTCCCTAATGAGTATTTTGATAATCTTTTTCATCAGTTCAAAAGCATCATCATAAATCTCTGCAGGCTCTTTCTCATTATCTTGCAACATTACCCAAACAGGTATAGAGTAATTATCTAGAGGCCCACAATCATAGAGGATGTTACCTGACGTCCTATTTTCGATGATTACTGCAGGGAAATTAACTGTACGAATATTTTCGAACAATGCAATTACAGCATCATAGCCCTGTGCAGTTTGAACATGAGTTTCTATTTCGCTACTTTCAAACTCAACGAGCTCAGGTATAATTGATAGTATATACTCCTTTGTAATCATTTCTTTGCAGTTAAATAGATATTGTTGAGAGAATGCATTACTGCATGCACATCTGCATTGAGTATCTCTTTGTTTCGATAAGGTTCATTTTTATTTAAAACTGAAAGGATCTCATGCAGCACATCGGCAGGAGTTTTATCTTCGCTAGCCCCCTCCCCATCTTTTAAAACCTCAGGGTATAGTTGCTTTAAATATTCCTTTACACCGCACCACCAAATAGTTATAGCTGTAATATCTTCGGGTGACATCTGTTTAAGAGTAACTCCTGTCAACTCTTTATACATAGCTATCATCAAGTTTTGATCACCTGTACTTTGATATCTACTTAGATAAGCATCAGCAAAATAAAATGCTTTAAAACTCACATCGTGCAATTTTCTATGCACCGATAAAATAGGGCATTCTGGCAAGCCTACTGTCTCAACAAGAAATGCTAACTGCTCACAAGCCTCTCTAACTGTTTCTGCGAGCATTGTGAACTTGCCATGCTTTTTACTTTTAAAATAGAATCTTGCCTGCAGCGAATCTTCATTAATTTCTTCCTTTAACCTAGGCTTTATACCATTTATTTTACACAGAAAATCAAACAAGAGCTCTTCTCTAGTAAGCTTTCTATTCATTAGCTTAGCAAGTGTGAGTAAGTGCTCTTTTGTCACCTCAGACCAAGTAACTGGATATTTAATATCAATAATCATAACATTGAAAATATTGCTCCATCGTTATCGGAATTATCAACTGTACTAGCCTCTGGTGACTGAGCGAATGTAGGGAATGCCTCAGAAAACTTGAGCATATATGCCCTAGCTTTTATTATATGAGCTCGGCCAGCATTGAGCTCGTTCAGGCTTATTGCGCACAGGGCATATTTTATGAGTCCTAAAGCATATTTCTCATGTGTAGATAGCAGGTCTCTATCTCTTAATTTCTCTACAATTTCATTGCAGTAATCATAGGAAAGATAAGATGCTATTTCTCCTAGAAGAGCGAGATTAAAATTAGAGTAGAGCCTTTTAAACTCTGAGTAGTTGCGAGGATAAATAGCAGATACAGAGGGTGAGTATTGAGCAAAATCCTTGAATTCTGAATAATTGGTAATAATTCCTGCTGTTATTTTTTCAAATTGAGCAGATGCTTTCCATATCTCTTCATATTTTTCAGAAGCAAGCAGAAATCTTATAAGAGTGTCAGTAGCGCTATCTACTCTTTCTTGCAATCCTATTGTAAGAGATTTCACCCTAGCAGTTGAAGCTGGAGACATAGCTTCTGAGTTATGCACCGCAAAACCCGATTGAGTTAAAATCAAATCAAGATCTGGTATTGCTTTTAAAAATCCATTTATTGCAATAACTCTTTCACATTGACCTATAAGGTTGTTATCCGCTTCATTTTTTAAGAGTAATCTTTCATATAGCTCCTGACTTAAAATGTCAGATACTAACTCGCTTTCTGCCATCTGAAGCATATCGTCAATCGCAGTAATATCAGCCTTTATAGTTATGGCTGGCAAGTATTTTTTTACTTGAAGAAAGTTCTCAATTAGCATGGTATTTAAGCTTTACTTGTTGATGATTCTACTTTACCCGATTTTGATTTATCTAGAGTTGTGAAAATATACTCTGGAACTACTATAGATATATCTTTATCCCACTTATTGACCGCTTTAACTATCCTCAATATCCTAAGAGATCTATCAATCAAAGGCTTCATAAGAGCTTGCTTCATAAGAAATAACTCTCTTTTATCTGTGCCTCCCAAAGAGCCAGAACTCTTCCCTGGTGTAGCACCAATCAAGGACGGATGAACACCCATGGAGTAGCACATGATGTTTGCAGCTGTTTCTATATCTGTGATATATTCGCCCCCCTCAAATTTATTATTGATTGGTACAATCTCTATCCATTTATTTTCAAGCGCCGAGGATCCTGACATTACATAATCTTTCAATGCCAAAATAGACTTGTTAGCATTCGCTGTGCCCGTTAAAAATTCGTTAAACTTGTTTTTTTCTAGATCTACTCTAACTTTAACAGCTTTCTGATCCGAGCGGTCAATGTTCTCTTTTTGAAATATATCGTCAAAGTATTTTTGCGAGATATAAATAATAAACTTAACCCCTAGGTTGTTTTTCATTATAGCTTTCTTGAGCTCAGGAATTGCTGTTGAGTGATCATACCAGCCGGATTCAAATATTGAGTACCATTCCGGCAGGGCATAATAGGGTCTACCGGGAGAAGGCATGTAAGCTCCGTAAACCATTCTCTCTTTTTTAAGAGTCATTATTTCATTTATATGGTTAACAGCATTGTACTCGTTTATAGCTCTTGACTCTACTATATCTGATTTAGAAGGGGTTTCTCCCCATTTACCAGAGTAGTAATGTTTATTGATTTTTCCCTTTTTGTCCATTACTGACCATCGAGAGAATGTTGCTTCCTTATGCCGAAGAGATACTATTTCACTTTTTGTCGCAGATGGAATCAGTTCAGCAAAAGAGTTGTGAAAATGCACCAGATCTGTTATTTGCTCAAGATAAAATAGGGGGATATCATTTGCCTCAAAGAATTCATATTCTTTACCCTCTTCAACTTCAATGTACTCTACTATTTTGCCGTTCTTATCCCTAATTGATCGCATTAGTTTAGGGCCAAGTCCATAGCAAACATCTCTGTTAAATTTAATATTTGAAGCTACCACATCAGATTTTTTAACCTTTGCTAATATCTCAGCCGGCAAATTATTACTATCTCCCCAAGGAGCGATTTTAAAAGATCCTATTTCGATAGGCTGCAGATCCTCTTCGTCAAATAAAGAGGAACTGTCAACAGCCAGTACAGCTTGTAATGCTGGGAATAATGTTACACCATTAATAATTTCTATCATAATATTACTTCTTCACCTTGAAATTCAATAATTGAGATTCTATTTATTTTTCGCACTTGGCCAGACTCTATAATCATAATGTTCATTGTCTCACCAGAGCTGTGAAATGATGTACACCTGGCTTTACGCACATATATTTTCTCACCCGATTTTGATATCCAGGCTATAGAAAATACTGGTACAACGTCAACCAATTCATATATTTTGCTGCTATGTATCATAAAACGAAATTACTATCACACTGGCAGCAATTAAAGGACAATAAAAAAGAGCCCTCTGGAGAGAGAGCTCATTTTAGAGATATGGATTTTAGATGATTCCATCATCTGCAAAGCTGAAGTAAGAATCCCCTGCTACAATCAAGTGATCTAATAAGGAAATGTCAAAGAGGTTAGCTGCATCTTTTAGTATTTTGGTTTGGATCTTGTCATTCCCTCCTGGAGAGGCGTTTCCCGAAGGGTGATTATGTACCAATATCATAGAGCTTGCTAGGAGTTCCAAGGCTCTTTTTACAATGAGCTTAACATCAACTATTGTTGAGGTTACTCCTCCTATTGAGAGCCTCTCAGTAGCAATCACCATGTTTGCTCTATTCAGGTACATTACCCAGCACTCTTCATATGACAAGTGTTTCATCCTACCACAAATGTGCTTATAACCATCTGCAGACGAACTTATTTTTGGTTGTAGCATTCTTGGCGTTGCTTCATATCTCTGAGCTATCTCTCCAAGGGCATCTATCTTAATTGCTGTTGTAAGTGTGCATCCCGTTTTTAGGATTTGCTCTTTGTTTTGTGTTAATAGAGATCTTAAATCGCATTCTTCCTGATTAATTCCTAATAACTGAAATAGCTGTGAGTTAGTCAATGCTTTTACTCCGGCTTGCTGAGCTGTTGTCTGAATGTTTTTTAGTGTGTTCATGATTTTTAAAATTTAATGTGAATTGTCGGCCAGCATCCTAAGCTCTTTTGTCTGTCAAGGATTTTGTAAAAACTCTGCACGTCCTTTACAGAAATATTAAGAGCGTAATATTTTTGCCGTCAGTTCACTAAATTTGTCATGAGCAAACTTTTTCAGACACAAAAAAAGCCAGTCATTGACCAGCTAGTTTCTGATATCTCTCAGTGATTAATCCGATTTATGTAGCTTAGATCTCAAAACAACATTCCTATTTTCCTTACGACTAAAAGAAAACCCCGTTTCCGAGGTCTTTTTGTTTGTTACCAGTAGCACTGAACTTCCCCATTATCTTCCATGCAGCAGAGGCCGTTTCTTATTGCAAATGATTTAGCGTATGAAGGTGATGCTTCTATCGAAGATAGGATGTCTCCCTTGCTTGTCATTTTTATGATAATTGCCTCTTCTTTTGTAAGTTCGATTTTGTAGATAATAGCTCCCATGATATTTAGTTTTAAAATTTATATGGACTATTTAAAGGCAGCGAGTAGCACTACCAGTTTTTATAAAAAAATACTATCTGAAAGAGTGGAGATTATTTAATAAACCAGGCACGAACTTGTGGATGCGCAACGAGCGAAAGTACTTTTGTCCTTATAATTAAAAACATGAAATAATAGTAATGGGAAATATGCAAAATCATCAAAATAAATTATCTATTGACAACAATATCCAATAAAAGATATCACACCTAAAGTTGAGCTCATTTGCATTTCGGCCGAGCAATATAATGGCTATGCTACTTCACACAAATATGTTAGGGGCTTTAGAAGGAGTAGGTTTTTCGCTCTTTGCTTCTTTCTTGGCGAATTCAGAAAGAAGCCCATTTGGGAGAACGAATGTGTCCAGCTTTGTAAAGCGTAGAACATTTGATATCAATTTATTAACCCCAGTAAAAAAATTGCGAAGCATTTTTTTCTGGTTAGAGACCCTGCGCCGCCCTGTCGAATAATGCAATTGCACCCCTTGAAAAAACACGTAATATGCCCAGCCATCACGCCGTTCTGAGCGATTCGCAAAACAAAAAAACGGGAGCAATGCCCCCGTTATCTACTTATTATATAATTAATTATGCTCTTAGAGGGCTGAACCAATGCCACCCCCTGCAGAGCTGTAAGGGAACAAAGCAACACCTATGACTAGCGTATCAAAGGCATCTGAGCCATCTGTTCTGTACTCTAAAGGATCATCTTCACTTTCCACAAGCTTCTCTCCGCCCTTGTATTTCTGGAATCCACGTGAGGTGATTGCCACCTCTGCCAGGGATATTGATATAATCAATGCCTCATTATTCTCTCGATTGAGTACAGGTATGAGATGGTTGGCCCCCTTGAAGCTCTCGTCTATTACTAGATACTTCTCGTGATGCTTCATTGGATTACCAACATGCATACGAGTAACTGACCATCCATTTTTGTAGAGCTGGTCGCAAATAACAGAAGCAAAGTCATCTTCACTTACAGCATAGTTTGATCCTAGGGCTGTGTTATCATAGTAATATATAAACTCTTTAGTTTGATGGTATCTATAGTAATGGCAAAAGTCATCAATTAACTCTCTTAACTTTCTGGTATACTTAACATAGAAGCTCTTCAATACTTTTAGTTTTAGCCCATCTCTCTGCCCTACTACTAACCAGTTTATGTTAGCATTGTAATCAAACGCCCCTGCTATTGGAGCCTTGAGGTCTACATCAGAATCTAACCTGCAACCATAATCAACATTAGAATCAAAGTTATACTTATCGTCAATTAGTGGCTTATTATTATTTGCGATATAGGTATGTATTTTCTCATTAAAATTGGGATAGAAACCATCTTTGAGCCTCTCTATCCTTCTACTCATTATTGAAGTTTGAAATACTAAAGGTGGCAGGTCTCTCTTCATCTTACGAATATACTGCAACCCTACTATATCAACGTTCTCAAATGTCGAGCATTCAGAGTAATACACTGCTATAGATCTAAGTTGAGCAATGAATGACTCTGTCTCTTTCATTGCCCGCTGCTTATACGATGAGTTTGATAGAGCTTTTAGCCTATGCCATTCGGCCATCAAATCCTTAATAGAATTAATAACCTCCGGATCCATCTTCTCCCGGTAATTCAGGAGCCAACGCCCTGATTTTGTAACTGGCATATCTGACACGAATACATATCCGTGATGCCATGGACAACTGTCAAAATATCTCCTTGTACCTCCGTTTGCAGGAAATGTTTCATCTTTTAATTTGTCGTAATTTAACCCTTTAGCCTCATCTCCTATGACATAATCGAGTGTCATGGAGTTTGACGAGAGGCGCACATCTTGAGAAATTATAGTTTGAATAGATCCATTATACCAAGAAATCACATCATCATAATTATTTGGCTCTACGATAGGTTTTGAAAAGCCTAATTTTTTATTTGGCCGTTTACCCATCACATAATGTACATCCCTATAATATCCCATGTCCGCGAGCCCTAAAATCATTGCAGGCAATGTACGAGAGTGTGCTTGCTTAAAAGTAGAAGCCACAAATGCTCCTGTACTTCCTGGCATCAATTGAACATTACGAACTAACCTTTGTGATATAACACCATGCGATTTGCCTGTACGGCGGCCCCATATGTCTACCTCAGTGTTAGCCCCTACCAGCAAAGCTTCCTGTTGTGCTTTATTCAGGTATATCTGTTTCTTCTTTGTAGTCATAAGGAGTTGTATCAAATTCTATTTCATCGCTGTATTTTTCAAGTAGCTTTCTTGTTTTTTCTTTGATGCCAGGAATTGGTTTAACTCCAGCAACCGCTGGGTCAATTGAAAAGGAAAGATCTTTAGGAACTATCTCATCGAATGGCAATTTCTCTCCGTCATCGATGTTTGTACGATTGTTTAAAACAATAGCTTCAGCAATTTTAGTGAGAGCCTTGGCTTTTTTGTCATTTCCTGCCGTAGCAGCTGAGTGAGCTTCATCTAATATATGATTTGCTTTATAGCGAAAGAACTCTTTATTTGCTACAGGCACATTACCCAGCACCATCTTAATGTGTGCAATATCGGTGTATGCCTGGCTACGAGAAATCTTATGATTAACCATAAGGTAATCTCTAATCTTACTATCTGTAAGAGTAGGTTTCTCTAACCAAAAAGTATATACATCTCTTAACCTTACTAGCATCAAAGCATCAGTTTCCGATAGCTCTACTGAGCTATCAAACATTGCCTTAACAATGATATCCATTGTGTCTGTTCTAGCCATACTATTCCGATTCATTTTGCTTTGCGAGCCACTCCATTAGCTGCTGTTCAGCTGCAGGAGATCCCTTTTGTGCCCAATCTTTGAATTGTTTCCTTAGCGCTATTTGCCCAGCCATTTTGCCTTGCCAATACGCTTTATTGAGTAGAGAGTTACCAAAATTCACCTCTCTACGAAGCTCCTCAATATCAATGTGAGTTAGAATTGATATCTCTTCAAGTGTAAAGAATAGTTCGGCAAACTCGCTAACCTGGCTTAACTGAAATTGAGTGATCATATATAAATTCTAATTCTTGTTTTATAGTTAATAATTCATCTGTTCTATTTGTCACATATGCCGATTCATTTCTATAATTCATTGTAGCATTTGCTGATAATATTGCAGCTGCCTGGAAAGAATCGCTTTCTACTACCATTATCTTTGCATGAGTATCATTCAAATATATTTCATCAACTACATTTTCTAACATCACTATTTTTGTCCGGTGCCTAATCATTACTGCGTGATCTAACACTACTGTTATCCGTTCTAATTTCCCTATCTGCTTTAATTTGTCTAACCTTTTAATCCAACCCTCGGCTATAGCAAATGAGCAAACTACTACTGAACATGGAGAATTAGAGTGCTCTAACATCCCTTCCAATATTGACCAAGAATCGACTTTTCTCAGCATCACACAAGGGATTCTTAGCCAGGGTTTCATTAATCAAAAATACCCGACAATTGCCGGGTATTAAAGGACTAAGAGTGATGCAACTAAAATCCAGCTTCTTTTAACTTCACAAGCGTTTCCTCTTTCAAAGTTTCTCCAGCTGTGATAATGATGTCATACTTCTGTTTAACCAGTTCTCGTTGATCTTTTGTAAGCTCTTTTTTTCGCAACATTTTGGATATGTAAGCTCTAGCCGAGTTTATATTTGCTTGAGGTGGCTTGTCTTCTGGAAACTCACCCGTATCAATGATGTGCCATCTCGTTTTGATTGCCTCATTAATTTTAACAATTCTCTCACGAAATTCAGCTCTGCCAGCATCTGAATTGGCTTGTTTCATTTTTTCGTGCAAAATTCTAAGCTCTTTGTAATCGGCAACATTCTTGTCGTACACTTCTTGAAATGCTGGAGCTAGGTCTTCTCTTTTGATCTTGCGATCATCTATAACTACCTTTTTTACCTCTACAGCTGCAGATATAGGAGTAGTACTTCTCCAGTGAGGATTTACTTTCAGAGCCGGGATTTTTGACAATTTGGTTAATTCATACACAAGAAATTGCATCTCTTTTCTTCTTCTGATGAATGCTACGATAGAGCGGTTTCTCGAATATTTTTCAAGCAGGTTTAAACCCTGACCGAAATCAGGGCTTTCACTGCTTAACCAATGTTTTATCTCTTCCATTCTAGCCTGCTGTAGGAGTGAATATTCCTGTATCGCAATCTAATTCCCCATCAGAAAGGATTAGAGCTCCCGCATAGCGAGGTAAAGGAGTAACATCTGGGCACTCAAGGGCTATCGTTAAGCCTTTCGCTGAACCAGGTGCATCTCCAGAATCTCCCGAGATTGATGAAGTAACGCGATAATCAGGACTACCTAAAAGATGGTACCTCTTATTCGGAGTAGGAATTATGTACACATAATCTCCGTTTGCAGCATCCTTTGCGTAAGCACGAGCCTCGTCCGTCAAATCTGGAAACGACAGAGTGCCCTTATTCATATACATTCGAGAATCTGTCTCACCAACTGGCTCAAAGAAAACCTTTCCCTTGCCTTGAGTAGAGTAAATTTTCTCCCATTTTTTTGCAGCAACCAGGACAAAATCCCCTGCGTAGTTAGCGTATGTAGCTACTGTTGTCTCCTCAACCGGAGTGTCTACAATCGTAGGAAAAGCTGAGATATAATCTCTTCTAATCCTGTACGCTATAGGAACTATCCCGGAGGGATTTACGCTCCCGTTTTTAAAATCTAAATTTCCTATATCCATAATATAACCTCCTTACTCGGTAACTGTACCGCTTAGATTAATAATTAGAGATGCACCTCCTCCAGAAATAAGAATCTTACCTGAGTAAGCTATTTTCTCTGTTGGGGAGAATGTCACAGTGATGGTTTTACCATCTTCCGCTTCGGCATCTTCCTCTGTGATTGTATAGGCATCTAAAGAGAAGCCTGCACCTTGTACAGCTAAATCAACGGCACCGGTAAGGTTTTCACCTTTGATTACCACTGTCTTAGTTGAGGTTGCATCTTGTGCTGTCTCATCACAAACTACAGTTTCAGGAGTAGCTGTCAAAGCAGGATCTCCAATGAGATTGTAACCACCAGCCATAAATACCTCTGGAGAGATACTTTCAAACTGTACACCAAAGAACATTTTCATAAAGAACTGAACTACCTTTGGATTGTCGGGTCTGCGAATTTCAATCTTTTCCTCATCTGAGGTTTGGTCTACACCAATGAGCATGTTCTTCTTAGTAGAGATAAAGATATGAGTAGCATCTACCATTCCTTCCATTGCCACTATCTCACACTTTTTGTTTGACATATGTAAATATGTCTGCTGGTCACCAGTGTTGTAAACAACAGGTCCAAAGTTTGCCAAGTACCATTCGTCGTATAGCTCCTTAATTTGTACAGTTACGTACATTTTTGAAGGGTTGTTTCTCAAAACCTGATGCGCTGATTTGAAGAAAGCACGAAGCTTATCTCCTACATTCACAGAAGTGATGCCACCTAATTCAACAAGGTTTTTCTTTGCTACAGCAATATTACCTGCTACCTTTTCGGCTTTACAAATAGTGTCAAATCCATCTATCAAGTCCATAGTAGTATTACCTACTGCATTTCTCACGCCAGTGAAAACTGCTTTAGGCAAACCAGTTGTAGACTGACGAGCCATCTCCATTGAGATCATTTTCACAAAGTCTAACTGAGTGATATCTTTTGATATGTTCTCTGAATAGACTGTTTTATACAGGGCTACTGGGTCAAATTCTTCCACGACATCTCCAAGGAATGTCTCCAGGGTACGTGGTACAACTGTAGTTGTATTAACAGCATCTTTAGATGTACGGTAAGGACGAATTTGAGCGCCTGAACGCGCTTCTCCTACGGTTTCTTTCCCTCTGATTCCAAAGCGAGTAGTCATGTGCAGTCTTGTTTGACCAAGACCTACTACCGGCATTAAGAGAACTTCTTTTCTGTATTTATGCGATGAATTTATCAACGCACCTTGAATGTCAAGATCGGTTGTTGCCATATTATGAAAATTGTTTTAAGTGATTTTCGCAAGCTTGAAATGCAGATGCCAAGCTATTATCCTTCTTAGGAGTAATTTTACCATCTGTTGTTTTATCTGCTAGTGCAGAATCTGCACTGTCGTCTCCGAGTGCTGAGGCTAGAGCTGTTTCTAGCTCTACTATCCTTGCATCTCGTTGTGTCACTGTTTCGGTGAGAGTTTTATTCTCACCATCCAGTACTGTTACTCTAGAAATAGCCTCGGCACCTGTTGCTAGCTGCGAATCTATATCTGTCAATTGAGCCTCGTTAAATGAGGCGTGTCCATCTGCCGTTTCAAAGCCGGCAACAGACTCAATAGCGTTGAGATTTACTAAGTCTTCCATTTTTTGAATGTTGTTTGTATTTGTGTTATTTTTAGTTGCGGGCTTTTCCACTCGCCTCGCTAACGAGGTGACCAGATCAACGGCGTCGTTAAACGTTCCTACGCTATCGATTAATGATCCTATTACATCTCCAGCTCTAAACGTTCTGCCCTTTAACTGCTCTTCTAATACAGAAGAGCGGTTAGTTTTAACATCACTTTTGAACTGCTCATTAAGGGGATTTAATATTCTTTCCTTTACAAGAGTAAAATTGCCTTCAAGGGCCGTTTCGTATTCATCATTTTTTTCAGTTGCCTCATCTGCATAAATTCTAGCAGTTATCTCTCCGTTTTCAAGCTTTGAGAATTTTGGCAACCCCCTCATTTGAATCATTGTGCCTATACACCCTATTTGGTCACTATCTCTAGATGCCATAATGTGAGTGCAATATGAGTTAATGTAGTATGCTGCAGAGGCAGACATGCCATCTACCCAGGCAACGATAGGTTTTGTTAGCGATTGTATCGCATCTGCCAATTCAGGTACTGCAGATGCTTGGCCACCTCCACTCTCTGTAACCATGATGTGCCCTATAACAGATTTATTCTTATCCATTGCCAATAGCCTAGCAGCTTGAGTGCGTGTGCCTACAGGCCCACACATTGCATCATGCTTTAAAGCTACTCCTCTAAGGTTCATGACGTAGATAAATTCATCTCCATCTTCGGCATAAGTCAAATCTCTTGGAGACGAAAAAGGGACCACTCCCTTACTTGCTAATGAAACCAAGTATGGAATAGAATCTTCTGGTTCTGGTTCCTTCACAAATTGAAGCCCAGAGAGAGCTCCCTTGAAGAGCGGAAAGTAAACAGAAGCAGCACTAGGATTTATCATCCAAGTGCTTTCTAATAAAGACTTTACAAATGAATATTGCATAGGCAAGTATAAAAGAGAGCGTTTTTTGTATTAATTGAATACAAATATGCCTTACTGCACGTGCTAAGGAAAGGACTTTTAAGATCTATCTATAACTAACCCGTGTGTTGATTTACAAGTGATTGTAAATTGATATTCCGAAGTTGTAATATCACTTATGGTAAGATTAAATAGTACTCGAGGAGTAAAATAAACACTACCTATAAGATACTTATCTCCGTTAATAGCAGTTATTCGAAAGATGTTTTTTTGAACTATCAATGCCGCTAACACCTTTCTTATCTGCTCTTTATTTGCTCTTATAGCTCCAGATGCACTAACACTACTTATTACCCCAGCTCGCTCCTGAACCCACTCCTCTTCAAGAGATGCAGTTAGGTGAGTAAATTTCAATTCTTTGAAAGCATCTCCTATAAATGGTGCGAATTCCAGTTCTATATACTCACTATCAATAAAAGCATTGACATTAATACTGTCGTTTCTTCCAACATGTGCCCAAGAGTGCACTTTTGTAACGGGTATATACTCTATTTTCTTAATTCCTAGTTTCATAACACTGTTTTTAGCTGTTTTTTAAAGGACATAAACGGGATAACTTATTTTTATAAAAAGTGCAATTTCATAAGACGTCAAACGGATATAATAAACTCATTAAAAGCATAATGGGCATACTTTTGTAGTTGCACATTTAATCCTATACCTGTACCAATCTTTTTGCAGCATTGACATAGATATATGATTCATTGAGACATTATGATCAAGAAGAAACTCCTCTATCGCATCATTTATTTTCATTTCAGGATTATTGTTTAAAGCTCCCCGCATGTAGTTGCGGAATGTGGCCTTGAACTCTTTTTCAAAATGTCTTCTAACTACAGATTGTCCCAATTCTGTTAGGTGAGAATGGAACAGAGTAGAGTAACATGTTGTATTATTCTTCGGCACGCTAAAAGTCTTTATATCATTAGAGTTTCTAAGTTTGATAGAGATATACTCAGATCTATCGACTAATGGTTTGTAGTTACCGGGTACAGTAACTAAGTGCTGTTTAATAAGGCACCATAAGATGGTGAATTTATCAGGATCTAAAACATCAGATTCGTTGGTTGACACGATAAATTCTCTTATCGATCTACCTACTTTAACATCTACTGTCATTCTTTCCATGTTCAAAGGTTGTTATATTTCTATAGTTTTTAAACCCCAATTTTCTTTATATAAACTCTACCCTCTTTGAGATAACTCTTCAGAGCCGGAAGGCTAGATAGTTTAATTCTTTCTGCAATATATAGCCCAGTAAAAGAGCTGAATTTGGCTTTATACATTATGAGTGTATTTATTTTTAGCTGTTTTTCGTTTGTTGCCAGCTCCATTTTTTCGGGCACTTGATCATAAATCCAAGCACCGGTAACATCATCTTTATATGGGTATTTTTTCATTTTTGATTTTTATTTAAAATTACATCTCTAAAGTTTCGGGTTTAAGTTGCCCTTTTGCCCTAAACGCTGTAACTCATTGATAATCATCTGGGGCAACTTTTTTTTCATGTTTGCCCTGAATTGCCCTTACTTTTTTGTTATAAGCCTGCAATTAATTATATTTCAACTTTCTACAGCGGGGCAAAATAAAAATTTAAATTGCCCTAATTTTCATTTTTAAGGGCAAGAAAAACCAAATTGCCCTAAATTGCCCTAATTTTGCCCTAGCTTTAACTCTCTAACTGTTAATGTCTTATAGGGTTTCTTTTTTCTTTAGGGCAAAAGGGCAAAGGAAAAGGTAAACTCTATACATCCATTTTATTTAGTCTGTTTTTCAAAAAAAATAATGACTCTTTACAACCTAAATAGGAGGTAAATCATCATCAATATTATCGCTCTCTTCTTCTTTCGAAACTTGCTCAGTAGAGATATAAAAATAATAAACATCTTCGTTGTTAATTTTCTGCCGAATCTCATTTCTTTCTCGGTCAGATTCCGTTTTCAAAAGATATTCTGGGTTAAATACCCACTCTTTATATTGGCAAAACTGAATCAACCTACTTTTGAAGGTGTTTATTTTGATAATTTTTGCAATCTTCTCGCTCAGGGTTGCTTTGTACGACTCAAAAGCTTCGTGTTTATTGAATAGCGTATTTAAACGCTCTTCGTTAAAATAGTCCTCGGCCCACCATATAAATTCATCTGTAATGGCTCTTTGGATGTTCCTTTTCTCTATCTGACCCATAGGAGGCTGTATTCTAGTTCTGAATTTGATATATGTCTGCAGACACTGCAACATGAAGTTGTAAAACAAATTCATCTCCTTTTCATCGTAATCAGTTATCAAGTTCTTTTTGAATTCTGTGTAAGGTGATTTTTCGCGAAGCCCTTTCATCGGGTCCTCTGGATGGTAATACGAAGAGAAAGCGGTGAACCAGGTTCTTCTTCTAAGCGAAGCGTCGAAATTTCTAATTCCGTGATTTGATGTAAAAGCAACCTTTGGACTATCTTCATAGTCAAGGACAAAGGCATTTTGATACTTAGCATTAACTGTCATCTTTCCTGTAATCATGGGCATAAATCGGTGCAAATCTACGAACTCGTTCAAGTCGTCAAAAAACACATGATCTGTAACGTTTCTTTCAACTCCAGAGAACATAAATTCTTGCCTATCGGGATTAAGATCTTGACCGTTAATGAACATTTGCTTTCTAACCTGTTCGAGAGAAGATATATAAAGTGACTTGCCGGTGCCCCCCATGTGCATCCCTATATCTCCACCTTCCATTTCCATCGCATACACTGCGTAAGGTTGGCCAGACTCTTTAAATTTGAAAATCTGATAGCCTAAAGCAGCTACTTTGTTAACGAAATGCAGTGCTACCTCTTGTTTTTCTAGCTCTGAAAGCTCTAGTCCTAGCTCTTCTTTTCTCCAATATACTCGACCAGTGTTCCAAATGAATTTTAGGAATGAAAAATCGCGGTTCTTTAAAACCACCTCATACTTGTCAGTGTCGGGCAAGGCGTCAATTTTTTTTCTTAATGCAACACTCTCGGGGGAAAGGGGGGAAAGTTTGCTTGAGTGCAAAGAGTTAAGCAGAGTAGCATATTGTTTTGTATAATTAATCTCGAATAGAGGCTTCTCTATCGAGAATTCGTGATCAATTATCTTGTGCTTATATACATAGAAATCGTGATACCCTGGCTTAAATTGCTCTATTCCTTCTGCCGTAACTTTTGCTACAGCATTCTTGAAAAAGAGCACATCAGAGTGTTTATCGTGAGATTTAAAGTTTGGGTAAATAAATTTCAATCTCTCCAGCGAAGAGAGTTTTATTTGATTACTTCTGTGTAGCGCATTAACGAGCATTTGAGAGTAGTACTCTGGATTTGCCTTCAGGTAGTCAATGAGGAAATTTGAGCACGTAGATGATATACTATCTTCATCTATAAGCTCAACTACATTATCTTTAACGTAGCAAAAAGTAAAACCTTTTTTATTAGTACTAGTTTCTATTTTCCAGAATCCACATGCATTTAAAAATGCATATAGTTGCTCGTTATTGACATCATACCCGCTGAAGTTACCTTGTTTGTCTATCTTTTCAACCCAAAACTTTAGAGAGTAAGAGAGCTTAACTAATTGAGCAAATAGCTTTATAGGATTCTGCTGATTTGGCCGTCTATAATGTAAAAAGAAATCTTTAGCATCCTTTGCATTCTTACCGCCTCTGGTGCGCACCTTCTTTAGATCTTCTGGCAGCATTATTATTTTTAAGTCTAGAAAAGTGAGTGCCAGCTCGTACATCTTTCTAATTCCGGTATCATCTATATCATAGCATATATATACGTTCTTTGCTATCCTGCTAAGTAATGAATATTCATACGCAGAGAGCTTTGCACTCTCCGAATTAAGCCAACACACATGATAACCAGCATTATGAATATTAAGTGCGTCTGAAGGGCCAGAGCACAGAATAAGATCATCCCATCGATCGTCAATATCTCCAGCTACCTCTGGGAACTTACCTTTAAGAGCTTCTCTGTAGCGTAGCTCAAACTTACCATCTCCAGAGATAAGATTTTCAGGCTTGGTTCCAGCCCAAAGAAATCGAAGTTCTCCCAAGGGCTGGTATATCTTGCCAAAATCACCATAGTCATAGTAGTAGATAGGATAATCTTCTGTAGAGCTAATCTTCCAGGAATCACCCTTGGCATTCTTTCTAGTTATATAGTAATCAACTGGTTTTAAAGACATGTTACTACATATCTCTTTTGTAATTTTATGCCCTAGAATATCCAATTCTCGTTGAGTAAACTCATCCGATTTACGCACCTGCACTGTTATTTTATCTATGCCTGGCATCTTTTCCATGTCTGGCTTAAAACCTACGGAGATCGCAGTTCTATTCTCTAGCAAATGAGGCGCAAAGCGAGATGCAATTTGCTCAAGAGCTGCAGGGAAGTTAACCCCCTCTTTATCCATAACCAGGGCAATTGCCGAATATGCTTTAGTGTCGCTCCCTCCTTTGTCCTGGACAAACCATGTATCATCCTTATAGAACACTGTGCCAGATGCATTTCTATCATCTGCACGTATTTTGAAATTTCTGCGAGAAGAGAACCCTACAGCAGATTGTGGATAGTAATCAAGTATAACTAATTTGCCAGCATCTGTGGCCAGCATAACATCTTCTTTCTCTATTCTATTTTTCATAGTTGTTTTGCCTGTAAATCAACCTGTGTTGCAAAAGAGTAGCTGCCTTTAAATCCCTTAATGTCTGAAATATGAAGTTTAATAATATCCAGCTGGCCAAACATGTTCCTAGAAGGATTTTCACCAACCTCAATGCAGCTTATAAATTCTCCTATCTCTGGACTTTCTATTGACCCTATCAAAAGAGGGATGTATTCTTTATTGTTTTTCGCTACAATTATCATGGCTAATTATTCATCTTTAAGTTCATAACCCTGCCTAGTTCTCAGTTCTTGCATTTGATCTATGAGTCTCTCATAATCATCTATTGCATCAATTAGAATTGATTGCTGCTCCAGATAGTTTCCAGCCATTTTAGGATTTCTAATGCGGCAATCCAGTTGATTTGTAGAGAAGGCTATTTGAGTGCTTTCCTTTGCAATTTGGAGTGCCTTCATAAGAGTATTTATTGTTTTTATATTTAGATCCATAGTATTCATTTTTTATAATTTTATCTTTAAAGTTGGAAAGCTTGGGCAGGCCTCACGCTATGACTATAGTTCATATGGTTGCTGAACATGTTACCATTGAAGCCATTGTAGAGCCACGCATTAGTGCTGCTATACTCGGAGTATGTCCAGATGGACTTTAACTCATCGTGTCCTAGCAGTTTTAAAGCTTTTGCAACATCAATCTGCACGACTCCTATTATTTGCCAAAAAACAGGAGACATTAATTCTT
>Ga0265293_10003366_pt1 | contig 29785 bp, 32 predicted proteins | sample Munlanlewell138R_FD_192505 | JGI IMG/M metagenome (GOLD analysis project Ga0265293, IMG submission 192505) | Leachate microbial communities from a municipal landfill in Southern Ontario, Canada - Leachate well 138R | ecosystem: Engineered > Solid waste > Landfill > Unclassified | place: Canada... | reverse complement strand
GGACTATTGCCTGTTTGATTTTTAAAAACTACCTTAGCCATTGTTGGTTTTTTGTGCAACTCTAAGATAATTATTTTGGAGAAAAAATACAACAAAAAAAGCTGTCCGACTTTTCGGACAGCTTCTTTTTTTTTATTATTCTTTTACTGGAATATTTTTCAATGTTTCTAGAAAAAATTTCCAATATTTCTGAACAGAAGAAATCGAAGCACGTTCTTCTGGAGAGTGTGCTCCTCGTATAGTAGGTCCAAAAGAAATCATTTCCATATCTGGATAATTAGTTCCTAATATACCACACTCCAATCCAGCATGACAAGCCACAATTCTAGCTTTTTCACCGTGAAGTTGTTCATACAAACGATCCATTACTTTTAAAATTGAAGAATCGGGATTAGGTGTCCAACCAGGATAAGCTCCAGAGAATTCAACATCACAGCCCATCAATTCAAAAGTAGCTCTTAAAGCAGTAGCTAAATCGTATTTTGAAGATTCAACAGATGAACGAGTCAAGCATTGAATCTGAAGTTTCCCCTCGCCTACTGTTACCTTAGCGATATTATTAGAGGTTTCAACCAAGTCCTCAAAATCAGCACTCATTTTATAAACTCCATTATGAGCTGCATATAATGCACGAACCAAAAAGAATTGAGCTGGATAAGGCATCACTTTAGCAGGCAACTCTTCTCCTCTTTCAAAAATAATTTCTAATTCAGGTTCGGTAGTTTTAAACTCTGCTTTGATGTCTTGTACAATTTGTTGCATATCAAATTCAAAAGCTTCATCATACATTTCAGCTATAATAACTTGGGCAACGCTTTCACGAGGAATAGCATTTCTAAGACTTCCTCCGTTGATTGAAACAATTTGTAAGCCAAAATTATCATAACCTCCAAACAAAAGTCGGTTCATAATTTTATTAGCATTTCCCAAACCTTTATGAATGTCCATTCCAGAATGACCACCTTTTAAACCTTTCACTGTAATAGTATAAGGTATAGAAGTAGCTGGAGTATCTTCTTCATCGTATTCTGCCGTTGCAGTTACATCGATTCCACCTGCACATCCAATATCAATTTCATCGTCGTCCTCAGTATCTAAATTCAACAAGATTTGACCTTCTAAAATACCTCCTTCTAACCCCATTGCTCCAGTCATTCCTGTTTCCTCATCAATTGTAAACAATGCTTCTAAAGCAGGATGTTCTATTTCTTTAGACGCTAAAACAGCCATAATAGTTGCCACTCCAATACCATTATCAGCACCTAAAGTTGTTCCTTTGGCACGTACACAATCTCCGTCTATATACATCTCTATACCTTGATTGTCAAAATCAAATACGGTATCGTTATTTTTCTGATGTACCATATCTAAATGAGATTGTAAAACAATTGGTTTTCTGTTTTCCATGCCAGAAGTAGCAGGTTTTTTTATGATGACATTTCCTACTTTATCCACTATGGTTTCTAATCCTAATTGTTCTCCAAAGTTTTTCATAAAAGCAATGACTTTTTCTTCTTTCTTTGAAGGACGAGGCACTGCATTCAAATCAGCAAAGTGATTCCATAAAGGCAATGGTTCTAAATTGCGAATAGCTTCTTTCATAATTTTAAATTTTGAACAAATTTACGGTTATTTATGCAAAAAGCCATTTGAAGTAACCTTCAAAATGGCTTTTAAATACAAAATAAAACAATAATTAAAATCAAAGTTACGCAACAATGTATTCGTCTAACATCTTTTTTGCTTTCTTAACTGTAACTTCTTTCTTATATTTCTTTTTAGAATTTATGTAAAAAACAGGTGCCTTTTTACACATTCCCTGACATTTCATCTTTTCTAGAGAAATGTTTTCACACAATCCAGTTTCATTCAATAAATTTTTTATGCACGATTTTGCTTCCGAATTATAGCGGCAACATTTTTTTCCGTCGCAAAAATAAATTACTTCACAAGAGGTTTTAGATTTACCCATTATTACTATCTTTAAATCGGAACAAAGATATGGAATTATTTTTATTTATTCTAAATAAAATATTAAAATGAAGAAAACAAATTTACGATTACTTATCCTATTAATCACAACACTAGTTTGTTACTATGTTGGCCCCAGATTTCCTGCTTTCTTTTCAACTAATTATCATCAAAAAATATATCCTTCTATTGATTGGTTATTAAGACAATTTACTAACGTATTTCCCTTTTCTATTGGTGATTTACTCTACGCCATTGTTATTTTTCATATTATTTATAAAACTTATTATTTTGTAAAAAAGAAAGCATATCTGAAATATCTAAAATTCATTGCCACTTATGTTTTGTTGTTTTTTAGTTTATTTCAAATCATGTGGGGATTTAATAATTATAGATATTCGCTTGCTTCTCAATTAAATTTAGAGCAAAATTACACGGAAGAAGAGTTAAATAAGTTGACAGAAAGATTGATAAATGAAGTGAATCGTCTTCATAGGGAAATAACAAAAGACAGTACTTCAAAAGTAATAATCGAGAAAGATTTGCAGTATTTTAATCAAATAGCAAAAGAGAATTACACAAAACTTCCAGAAAAGCTTAAGAAAACCTTAATTTCAAATCCAATTAACAAAGTGAAAGCCTCGGTCTATTCTCCTCTTTTATCTTATTCTGGATTTAGTGGTTATTTTAATCCATTTACACATGAAAATCAAATAAATACAGAAATACCCAGTGTAGGAATGCCGATTACCGTGGCACATGAAATGGCACATCAATTAGGAATTTCCAGCGAAAGTGAAGCCAATTTTTTTGGATATAAAGTCATGAGTTTAAGTGAAGATTTACGCTTTCAATACGCTGCAAATCTATACGCACTTCGCTATTGTTTAAAAGAACACAATAATAAAGATAGAGCAATTTACAATTATTGGCTTCAACAACTTTATCCTGGCGTAAAAGAAAATATTTATGAAACAGACATGTTTTGGAAAAACAAACGTACTTTTTCGACATTCATTTTCAAACATGTATACGGTCGATTCTTAAAAATAAACAATCAATCGGACGGAATACGCTCTTATAACCGTTTTGTAGACTTACTAATAAACTACGACAAAAAAAATCAGGAAAATTAATTTCCTGATTTTATTTATCTCTATTTTTTCTGTAAGGTCGAATAACAACTCTTGATTCTCTATCAAATACAAAATAATTATACGTCCAACTCCAAAAAACTAAAGCTTTGTTTTTGAAACCAATAAGCGAAATTAAATGTACAAACATCCAAACTAACCAAGCAAAAACACCGTTGAAATGAACCATAGGTAAATCTACAACAGCTTTATTTCTTCCTATGGTTGCCATTGATCCTTTATCGTTGTAGGTAAACATTTTCATTGATTGTTTGTTTACTAAACGAACTAAATTTTCAGCCAATAATTCTCCTTGTTGAATAGCAGGTTGTGCCATCATCGGATGACCAAATTTATATTTTTCGTTGTACATAGCTGCCACATCTCCCAAGGCAAAAACATCTTCATAACCTTCTACTTGACTATAGCGATTAACTTTAATTCTTGTAGCTCTGTCTAGGTTTTGGTCCAATCCGCCTACAGGAGCACCTTTCACACCAGCTGACCAAATCATGGCTTCTGAGCGAAATGTAACTCCGTCTTTAGTAGAAATTGTTTTACCATCATAGCCAGTAACTATAGCGTTTAAATGAACTTTAACACCTAAATTCTTAAGATACTTTTCGGCAGCTTTTGAAGATTTTTTTGACATTGCATCCAGTACGCGGTCGGCGCCTTGTACTAAATTGATTTCCATCATCGAAATATCTAAATCAGGATAATCTTTAGGCAAAACTGCTTTTTTCATCTCTGCTAGAGCTCCAGCAAGTTCTACACCGGTTGGTCCAGCACCTACTATCACAAAATTCATCAAAGCTTTGCGTTCTTCTATGTCATTAGTATGCAATGCTAATTCGAAATTTTCCAAAATAAGACTTCGAATGTCTAAAGCTTCAGGAATGGTTTTCATAACCATGCTGTTTTGCTCTATTTCTTTATTCCCAAAATAATTATTGGTAGAGCCTGTAGCGATGACCAAGTAATCGTAATAAATAGTACCTGTGTCGGTAATTACATGTTTTTTCTCTGTGTCTACCTCTTCCACCAAAGCTACTCTAAAAAAAGTTTCTTGATGGTCTTGCACAATTTTTCTAATGGGATAAGCAATTGAGCCAGCTTCCAATCCACCAGTGGCTACCTGATACATTAATGGTTGAAAGTTATGGTAGTTGTGTTTGTCTAACAAAACAACCTGAAAGTTTTTGTTTTTAAGCTTCTTAGCTAAAGAAACTCCGGCAAAACCTCCGCCAATAATCACAACTCTGGGATTCTTGGAATCTGGTATATTTAACATAATGAGCTCTTTTAAAATAGAAGTACAAATTTACGAACTAATCCTAAAAGGAAAATGCTTTTAACAAATTTTATTTTTTTTTCTTGTTAATTAAGCTTCCGTCAGTATCCAAATATGTCTGACAATTAATTTTGTTCGTTGACTAATTCACGCGCTTCTTGAAGGATGAGCGTTTTTCTATCTTCAGAAAACTTAAAATGATCTAATAAAACAGGGTTTTTAATCAACTCTCTAACAAGAATACAATTTTTAGATAATAAAATTTTTTCTTCCTCTTCAGTAAGATTCGTTAAGCACGTCACTGGATACATACCATATTGATCAGTCAATCTTTTAATACTTAAATCTTCGGGATAATTCCAACTGATTAATCCAATATCATAATGTTCTGCAAATTGAATACTGTCGGTTGTAAAAAAAACATTGGTAATCAAGAAACCTTTGGTCGGCACAAAACTCCTGTTAAAAAATGTAAATTCTTTGTCTTTTAAATCTGTAAATCTCGACAAGAAATACATTGGTGTTGTTACACTAATTTTTGAATCTATATCGTTTCTAAATTTACATTCGCAGACAATGTTTGCTTTTCGATTCGACACGACTACATCAATTTCATGACTAACAGTTGATTTCCCTTCTAAAGTTTGACCTGTAATAGTATCAAATCCCTGAACTTCAAATATTTTGGCTACCCATTTTTCAAAATAAAAACCTTCGGGACCTAATTGTTGTAAAGCTCTTTTCAAACTATACCTTGCCGCTATAGAAGTTCGTATTTCCTTTAACGCTTTAAATGCTTTTTCGTATAATTCTTTAGTTGGGATTCCATCATATAAATCCTCTGTTATTAAATTATAAACTCTAGAAGCTTCATCTTCAGTTGCACCAGAGTTGAGCAAAGATTGTCGCAGACTCTTTTCAGAGAAAGGGATTAAATCACCAGAATATTTTTGTACTTGAATCGTTGTCATTTTATAAAAGTCTCACATTTGCGACAAAGTTAAATAAAAACACAAGAAAATGTAATTTTTCAAAAATTAGTTGATAAAGTCTTCAATAAAACACAATAAATTCAGCTTCGTTTCTATAAGTACTTTAAAATTTATAAACACCTTATTATCAGCTTTTTTAATCGATTAGTTGATTTAAATTTAGAGTTATAAACGACAACAATTCCCTGTTTTAAAAACTAACATAACTATTATTTCTTTTTCAAATACTTATATTAGATTTTTAAACTCTTGCAATTAAAAAAAGGATCAGGTTTCCCCAATCCTTTAATTGAATTCACAACTAACCATTAAACTTTATGAAATCGTTGATAAAAATATGAAAAACAATATAATATACTGTATTTCAATTGTTAAATTATTTTTTTATTTTTTATCTTGCATTGCAAATACTGATTTCAGTAGGTTTGTTGATCTTGCGGAGACATTTTGACGAATGTTGAGTTCTTCTTTCTCAATCATCGTAAATACACCACTTAAAGCTTGTTGTGTGACATAATCTGTCAAATCTGGGTTTACTTTTTGAACCAGTGGGATACTGTTGTATTTTGTAATTAAATCAGTCCAAATCTTGTCTGCACCAACTTTTGAGAACGAGTTTTTAATCACAGGATTAAACTTTCCATACAATGATTTTGAAGTAGTACGCTCTAAATATTGAGTCGCTGCATTTTGATTTCCCATTAAAATATTGGTAGCATCACCAATTGTCATACTTGTAATTGCATCAACAAAAATAGGTGTAGCTTCTTTTACTGCGTTTTCTGCAGCTCTATTCAATGCTTTAATTCCTTCGTCTGCTAAGCTTCCCAATCCAGCTGCTCTTAAACCTTTTTCTACTTTTTGTAACTCTTTAGGCATTCCAATTTTCACTAGAGAATTACCTAAAAATCCATTGGTTTTAGTCAATTTAACAACTTGTTTGTCTACACCTTGTTGTAAAGCTTGTTTTAAAGCAGATGCGATTTGATTCTGTCCGATATTTCCTCCTGAGGAAACCTGACCAATTTGATTGGCAACTTCTTGCAATCCTGTACAAGATGGTAGAACAGTTAATGCTAATGAAACTACAGCTACTGGAATAATAATTTTTTTCATAATTCTAAATTTAAAAAATATTCTTTTTGTATTTTTTCGTTTTCTTTTGTAGGCGTAAATAATTCTAAAATTACAGGTTTTTGGTGTTCAGAATAGATTTTTTTCAATCCTTTTTCAGCCTCTTCGATTGTTCTTGCCTCTATATAATCTAATCCGAACATTGAAGCCAAATATCGTGCCGTTAACTGATGTTCGGTTTCAAAATATGTATTAAAAATTTTATTCTCTTGATGTCCAGGTAAGATCCTGAAAATTCCACCACCTCCATTATTAACGATAATAATTTTTAGATTTTTAGACAAATAACTGTTCCATAAAGCATTACTATCATAAAAAAAGCTAACATCGCCAGTTATTAGTGTTGTGATTTTATCGGTTGTTGTTGCTGCACCTACTGCTGTTGAAGTAGAACCATCGATGCCTGAAGTTCCTCTGTTACAAAAAACATTCACACTGGGATCAAAATCATACAACATTGCATAACGAATTCCTGCACTGTTGCTGATATGCAACTGAGAATTTTCAGGTACGTATTGACTCAATAATTCAAAAACTTTTAAGTCGCTAAAAGGAGATTTTTTTAAAAAAAGACGATGCTTTTCTAATTTTTGTTTTAAAACCGACTGATATCTCAACTGATAATCAGTTGTATCGTTTATAGTTTTAATTACAGATTGAACAAAAAATTCTGGAGTTGTTTTAATGTGTTGTGTCAAAATCCCGAAAGTATCATAAGCCCTTAAAGGATCTACATGCCAATGCTGAGTTGTAGAATACTTTCTCAATAAAGCTTTTATGCGTTTAGACACGATCATTCCGCCAAAAGTGATCAATAAATCTGGTTGAAAATCAACATAATCTTGTTCGTTAAACGAAGTGATGAGCGTATCGATGTTTTTGATAAAATGAGGATGATGTAGATTGCTAGTGATCTCTGTTAAAACCAAAATAGAAGGATCGTTTGCGATTGCTTCAATACTTTCTTGAGTTAATGCATTTGGAAATTGAGTGCCAACTACAATCAATTTTTTTTGCGAATTATTCCAAATAGCTTTTTGCTCCTCCGTAACTTCATCCAAAGACTTCTCTTTAGCTAAATTCACTATTTCAGGAATATAGGAATAGTTTTCTTGAGTTTGATAAAGAGGTTCTTCAAAAGGCACATTTATATGAACTGGTAACTTTTTTTCTGTTGCATTTTCAATAGCACTTTGGATTAATAGATCGTTATCTACACTGGCTATTTCATTAAGATTTGCATTAAATGCGGTATGATTGGAAAGTACATTTACCTGACGAATTGTTTGTCCGTCGCCAATATCAATTTTATTTGCTGGACGATCTGCTGAAACCACAACCAAAGGAATCTGACTGTAAAAAGCTTCTGCAACTGCAGGATAAAAATTCAAAACCGCTGAACCAGAAGTACAAACAACCGCAACTGGTTCTTTAAATTGCTGTGCGATTCCCAAAGCAAAAAAAGCCGCACTACGCTCGTCGGCGATACTATAGCATTGAAAAAAAGAATCAGATGTAAAGCCAATGGTTAAAGGAGCATTTCTTGATCCTGGAGAAATGACGATATGTTTAATGTTTTTGGCTTTGAAAATTTGTAAAATACTCTGAGCCAAAGGTATTTGAGGTACGGTCATTTTATGAATTCAAATTTTCGTCAAATATAGTGACAACTTCATTCTTAAAAAAGAGATAATGCTTATTTCCAAATAAAAAATACCGACTTATAAAAGCCGGTATTTGAAAGTTTATCAATTTTAGAGATCTATTAATAATAAGTATATCTACGAACTTGAGCAACATGTTTCGCCAAGCGTATTACTTGATGACTGTAACCATATTCATTATCATACCAAATGTACAATACGATATTTTTCCCATCGGCTGAAACTATTGTTGCATTAGAATCATAAATTGCTGGTGCAGAAGTTCCAATAATATCCGAAGACACTAATTCAGTGTTTAAAGAGTATTTAATTTGTTCAACTAAATTACCCTCTAAAGCATACTTCTTCATGATTTTATTCATATCTTCAACAGAAGTTTCTTTGTTTACTTCTAAGTTTAAAACTACCAATGAACCATTTGGAACGGGTACACGAATAGCATTAGAAGTTAATTTACCTGCCAAAGTAGGCAAAGCTTTTGCAACTGCAGAACCGGCACCTGTTTCTGTAATTACCATATTTAAAGCCGCTGCTCTACCTCTACGGTGTTTTTTATGCATGTTATCTACCAAGTTTTGGTCATTGGTATATGCGTGTATAGTTTCTAAATGTCCTTTTACAACACCTAAAGTTTCTTCGATTGCTGCTAAAACAGGTGTAATAGCATTTGTAGTACATGATGCTGCAGACCAAATTTTAGTAGTATTTACATCATATTCTTCGTGGTTAACTCCATATACAATGTTTGGAACCCCTTTACCTGGTGCAGTTAAAATTACTTTATCAGCTCCTTTTGCTTTTAAATGACGAGATAATGCTTCTTCGTCTTTAAAAACTCCTGTATTATCAATAATTAAAGCATCGTTAATACCATAAATTGTATAATCGATATCTTCTGGTTGAGCAGCAGAAATCATTCTAACAGGAGAACCATTGATGATTAATGATTCATTTTCTGCATCTACTTTCACTGATCCTTCAAAATCACCATGAATTGAGTCTAAACGCAATAATGAAGCACGTTTTTCTAATGATTGTTCATCATTTTTATCACGAGTAACAATGGCTTTCAAACGCAATTGTTGACCTGTACCAATTTTAGCCATTAATTCGCGAGCTAATAAACGTCCGATACGTCCAAAACCGTACAATACAACATCTTTTGGAGTAATACTTGCCGATTTTTTAGCTTCTTTTAGTTTATCTAATACAAAAGATAAAGCATCGTTATATTTTCCGTCTTCTAGATGATATTCGTATGTCAATCTCCCTAGATCAATACGTGCAGGAGGTAAATCTGCAGTGAGAATTGCGTTAGCAATTTCAACTGTATCAAAAACATTGATTGGCTTTTCGATAAATTTTGCAGCATATTCGTGCAAATTAATCAAATCGCTCACACTTCGATCCAATAATTGGTTGCGGAAAATCACTAATTCAATCGATTTATCATACCATAAATCGTTTACAATCTTAATAAGTTCTACGCAAGCTTTCCTGCGGTCTGCTTGAAAAGCTAATTCCTTTTCGTATAAATTGTTATTCATAGGGAGTTAAAAAAATTGTGTTGTAAAAAAATTTGTACAAATGTATTAAAAAATAGTGAATTTCATATAATAATTTAGATAATTACATTATTCAACTCTTACATAAACAGTCGTACCCTTTCTTTATTAGCTGTAATGATGTCTAAACGAAGACGATTCTGTTGCTTGTTTTGAGTGAGTAATATCTGTGCTGTCTCCATATCTTTAATTTTTGTACCGTTGATAGACAGTATAATAGCTCCTCTTAATTCCTCTGCATAGACCGCATATTTTTCATTGGTAACTTCTTTTATTTTAACTCCATAATCTATTCTAAAAGCTGCTTTATCATTAGTAGAAAGTGGTTCAATCTCAAATCCATTGAAATGTAATTGAGCTATTTCTTTAGGTGAAAGCTGTACTTTTACACTGTGTTTATTATCATTTCGTACAAAATCAACCATTACCGAATCGTTGGGTCTTTTAGTTGAAATAATACCATTTAAATCAACAAAATTCGCAATATTTTTTCCTTCCACGGCTGTAATTACATCGCCTTTTCTAAGACCAGCTTTTTCAGAACCTGAATCTTTATTAACAGATTGCACATAAAATCCTTTACCTGTACTAATATTTTGTTCTTCAGCAATTTGAGAATTCAACTCAAACCCTTGTACTCCCAAAATAGCTTGTTGTACTTTTCCAAACTCCATAATATCAGTTACAATTTTTCGTACCAAATTAGATGGAACCGCAAAAGAATATCCTACGTAAGACCCTGTATTAGAAGAAATCATGGTGTTAATCCCAATCAACTCTCCATTGCTATTTACCAAAGCACCACCAGAATTTCCAGGATTAACAGCTGCATCGGTCTGAATAAATGATTGTATACCAGAAGTAGAAAGATTTCTTGCTTTAGCAGATACAATCCCAGCTGTTACAGTTGAAGTTAAATTATAAGGATTCCCAACTGCCAATACCCATTCCCCTACTTTAATTCCATCAGAATCTGCAAAAACTGTATAAGGTAATTTTTCATTGGTGTTGATTTTTAATAATGCAATGTCCATTTTTGAATCGGTACCAATCAGTTTAGCTGGAAAGCTACGATTATCATTCAACGTGATTTCAATTTCGCTAGCTCCTTTAATCACATGATTATTTGTAACCACATAACCATCTTCTGAAATAATAACCCCCGAACCAGTTCCAATTTGCTCTTGCATTTGACCGCCTTTATAACCATAAAAATATTCTAAGATCGGGTTTGAAGGCGTAGTTCTGTAAGATTTGTTTTTAACGTGGACCACCGTGTGTATGGTTTTGTCGGCAGCTTCTGTAAAAGCGTTGGTATTGTAAGCGTATTCCAATGCCACGTTATGCAAAGGAGCTGAAGTGGTTATTGTAGCCTCCTCTGTTTCAATTATTGCATTTTTTTCGAAAAATAATTTATAACCACTTAAAGTTAATACACCACTAATTAATGATGTCAAAAGTATTGTTCCAAAATTCTTCATATTAAGCAAATTTATTTAACAGTAAAATTACACAATTACCAAACTTACTACAAATTGTTTAACTTGCCATTAACATCAATTATAACTAAAATCTTTTCTTATTTTTGCATAAAACAAATGAAGTTTTTTTCTGAATCAAATATACAAAAAATGAAAATTAATTTTCACAAATATCAAGGAACAGGCAATGATTTTATCATGATAGACAATCGTCTTTCTTGGTTTCCTTTAGATAATGTGGCTCTTATAAATGCTATGTGTGATCGTAGATTTGGAATTGGTGCCGATGGGTTGATTCTATTAGAAAACGATCCTGAACACGATTTTAAAATGACCTACTACAATTCAGACGGTAACCAGAGTACAATGTGTGGAAATGGCGGTCGTTGTATTGTTCAATTTGCTCATGATTTAGGCGTGATTGAGAACGAAACAACTTTTAGTGCTATTGACGGTTTGCATCACGCTAAAATTATAGAAAACGAGGTTTCATTGCAAATGATAGATGTTGAAAAAATTGATTTAAACCAAGATGGCTCCGTTTTTTTAAATACAGGTTCACCTCACCACGTTCAAATTGTTGATGATGTAGTTGCTTTTCCAATTTATGATTTTGGAAAAAAGGTCCGTTATTCAGAACAATATGCTCCAGGCGGAACCAATGTAAATGTAGTTGAAAAAACAGATAATGGTTTTAAAATGCGAACTTACGAACGCGGTGTAGAAAACGAAACCTTATCTTGCGGAACAGGTGCTACTGCTGTTGCTATTGCAATGTACCATCTTAAAGAAACAAATAACACCTCTATTCCATTACTAGTTTCTGGTGGAAAATTAACTGTTTCATTTGAAGAAAAAAACAGTTGTTTTTATAATATTTATCTAAAAGGAGCTGCTCAATTTGTATTTCAAGGCATATGGAACCAATAAAATTAGAAACCAATTTAGTTAGATTAAGGGCGTTAGAACCAACTGATTTAAGCTTTTTAAGAGAAGTTGAAAACAATCCGGAATTCTGGACAATCAGTCAAACCGTTCAAGCATTTTCAGACTATACTTTAACTCAATATATAAAACAAGCACATCAAAACATTTACGAAGCAACACAACAGCGTTGGGTGATTTCGAGTCAAGAAAAAAATCGAAGCATTGGTTTTATTGATTTGTTTGATTTTGATGTGAGAAATAGTCGCGTGGGTTTAGGAATTGTAATTGCCTCTTCAGAAGACCGAGGAAAAAATTATGGAAGCGATGCATTGAAATTAATCATTGATTATGTTTTCCAACATTTAGGATTACGCCAAATCTTTGTTAATATTTTGATCGACAACCCGGCAAGCATCAAGCTTTTTTCTAAATTTGGCTTTGAATTGATCGGTGTAAAGAAAGATTGGATCAAAGATCGCAATCAATTCAAAGACGAAGCAATGTATCAGTTAATTAACAAATAAAAATGAATTTAAAAAAAGGAATTGCTTATTTCTCTATCTTATTGATAGCTGGTTTGATGATTTATGCCTACACTATTTTCAGAAAGGCTTTTAAACCCAACACTAATTTTGACACACCAACAGCATATGTTTTGATTCCATCGGGTGCTACTTTAGAACAATCGAAAGATTCAATAAAAAAATATGTTTTAGATTGGGAACAATTTGACGATGTCTTTTCTCAATTCGAAATGGACCGAAATTTAATTCCCGGTCGATTTGAATTACAGAGAGGAATGTCGAATTTTAAAATTGCCCAAGCTCTAAGAAAAAATGTGCCTGTTAAAGTTACTTTCAATAATCAAGAAACATTAGAAGATTTAGCAAAACGCATTGCTTCTCAATTAGAACCTAGTGCAGATGAGCTACTTAAATCTTTTACAGAGGAAAGTTTCTTGAAAGAAAATAATGTAACAAAAGAAGAAGCATTGTCTTTGTTTTTACCAAATACGTATGAGTTTTATTGGAATGTATCTGCCTTAAGGGTTAGAAATACGTTGCACAAAGAATATATTAGATTTTGGAATGTAGAACGTAGAGAAAAAGCAGAAAAAATCGGATTATCTCTAGCTGAAGTCGCTAACTTGGCTTCAATTGTTCAAAAGGAAACAGCTAAAGTAGATGAACGTCCGAAAGTTGCTGGTGCATACCTTAATCGTTTAAACAAAGGAATGATGTTACAAGCTGATCCAACGGTTGTTTACGCTAAAAAACTACAGCTAAATGACTTTGACACTATAATAAAACGAGTTTATTTAAAAGATTTGGCTATAGAAAATCCTTACAATACGTACAAAGTTCAAGGATTACCACCAGGTCCAATTACCATGCCCGATATCAGTTCTATCGATGCGGTTTTGAATCCTGAAGAACATGACTATATCTATTTCTGTGCTAGTGTTGAAAGAATGGGTTACCACGAATTTGCAAAAACGCTTGATCAACATGCAAATAATCGTCGAAAATACACTAAATGGCTGGATGAAAATAATATAAAGTAGAATATAAAAAAACCTCAAAATTTAATTTTGAGGTTTTTTTTGTCTTTAATTTATTTGACTACAAGTGAATAACTTCATCGTATGCAGCTGCAGCAGCTTCCATTACAGCCTCACTCATGGTAGGATGTGGATGTACTGCTTTTAGAACTTCATAACCAGTTGTTTCTAGTTTTCTTGCAACAACTGCCTCTGCAATCATATCAGTAACGCCAGCACCAATCATATGGCATCCTAGCCATTCGCCATATTTAGCATCAAAAATAACTTTTACAAAACCATCAGGGGTGCCCGCTGCTTTTGCTTTACCAGATGCTGAAAAAGGGAATTTACCAACTTTAATATCATACCCAGCTTCAATTGCTTTTTTCTCTGTTAATCCCACAGAAGCAATCTCAGGAGTTGTATAAGTACAACCTGGTATATTTCCATAATCTAAAGGTTCAACATTTAAACCAGCTATTTTTTCTACACATAAAATGCCTTCTGCAGATGCAACGTGCGCCAATGCTTGACCTGGAACAACATCACCAATAGCATAATAGCCCGGTACATTTGTCTGATAAAAAGAATCAACTTGGATTTTGTCTTTTTCTACATTGATTCCTGTTTCTTCTAAGCCAATATTTTCGATATTCGATTTAATTCCAACAGCAGAAAGTACTATATCAGCTTCTAAAGTCTCTTCGCCTTTAGCTGTTTTTACAGTAGCTTTTACTCCGTTACCAGATGTATCAACTTTTTCTACAGAAGCATTGGTCATTATTTTAATTCCAGCTTTCTTTAACGAACGCTCTAATTGTTTTGAGATTTCCTCATCTTCAACAGGAACAATATTTGGCATGTATTCAACAATGGTAACTTCGGTTCCCATTGAATTGTAAAAAAAAGCAAATTCTACACCAATAGCACCTGAACCAACAACAATCATTTTCTTAGGCTGCTCTTCTAATGTCATTGCTTGACGATAACCAATAACTTTTTTACCATCTTGGGGTAAATTTGGTAATTCTCTTGAACGAGCTCCCGTTGCAACTATTATATGGTCTGCATTCAACTCGGTTACTTTACCGTCTTTATCGGTTACTTCAACTTTTTTTCCTGGTTTTACTTTACCAAAACCATCAATAACTTCGATCTTGTTTTTCTTCATCAAGAACTGAACACCTTTACTCATTCCTTCGGCTACATTGCGCGAACGAGCAATAACTGCACCAAAATCTTTGTCAACTTCGCCATTAATGGTCAACCCATAGTCTGAAGCATGTTTTAAATAATCAAAAACCTGTGCAGATTTCAAAAGTGCTTTGGTTGGAATACATCCCCAATTTAGACAAATTCCACCTAAGTTCTCCTTTTCAACAACGGCAACTTTAAAACCTAATTGCGATGCTCTAATGGCAGTTACATAGCCACCTGGACCGCTTCCTAAGATAATGATATCGTATTTCATAAAAATAATTTTCTTTATGTATTTTTGAGTCGACTAAAGTAGTCAAATATTTTGGTAGTTGAAAGCTTGAAAGTAAAAACTTATTAAAGAGTTATTAAAAGCTACTCCTATTGATTTTCTATACAATAAAACCTCGTGGATTCTTTCTTTAGAATGAAAGGAATTTAGTAGCTATTTATTTTTTTTATTGACAAATCTAAGTAAATTTACAGCTTAGAGTAAAAAACATTTTTTACTATTTATTTTAAAAATAAAATATGAAGATAGGTATAACATTCAGTGCTTTTGATTTATTTCATGCTGGACATATTAAAATGTTAGAAGAAGCCAAAAGTCAGTGTGATTATTTAATCTGTGGACTCCAAACTGATCCTACGATTGATCGGCCAGAAAAAAACAAACCAGTGCAAACTGTCGTAGAACGATATATTCAACTAAAAGCCTGTGTTTTTGTAGACGAAATTGTGCCTTATGCGACCGAACAAGATTTGGAGGATATATTGCGTTCATTTAAAATTGATGTTCGAATTTTAGGTGACGAATACAAAGAAAAAAACTTCACAGGAAGAAGCTATTGCGAAGAAAGAGGCATTATACTTTACTTTAACACTAGAGATCATCGATTCTCGAGCTCGGGTTTAAGAAAAGAAGTTGCTGAAAAAGAAAATGGAAAACATACCAAAAACAACAATTAACTTATAAAATTAAATGAAAAAGATTCTGGTTACAGGTGGATTGGGCTACATTGGCTCACACACGGTAGTGGCATTACAACAAGCTGGCTTCGAAGTATTAATTATTGATGATTTGTCCAATGCTCAAAAAACTACATTAGATCGTATTTATGAAATTACAAATATAAAACCATCTTTGTTTGTCATCGATTTGAAAAACCACGATAGTGTTTCTGCTTTTTTTCAATCAAACAAAGTGGATGGAATCATTCATTTTGCAGCACACAAAGCTGTAGGAGAGTCAGTTGAAAAACCATTGATGTATTATAGAAACAATCTATTAGGTCTCATAAACTTATTAGAAGTAATGGATCGTTTTTCAGTAGACAACTTCATTTTTTCATCCTCTTGTACAGTTTACGGTCAGGCAGATTTCATGCCAATCAATGAAAACACACCTTTAAAAAGACCTGAAGCACCATATGGAAAAACAAAACACATGGGTGAAGAGATTATCTCTGACTTTGTAAATGCAACTAATAAAAACGCTATCGCACTCAGATATTTTAATCCAGTAGGCGCACATGAATCAGGCTTAATTGGTGAATTACCAAACGGAATACCAAATAATTTATTACCCTACATAACTCAAACTGCGGCTGGAATGCGTAAAAGTCTAGGAGTTTTTGGCGATGATTACGAAACAAGGGACGGCACTGCAATTAGAGATTATATTGATGTAAATGATCTAGCAGATGCACACGTTAAAGCATTAAACCGACTTTTAGATAAAAAAAACAAACAAGGATTGGAGTTTTACAATCTAGGGTCTGGTACAGGCTCAACAGTTATGGAGATGATAAAAGCTTTTGAAAAAGCTAATAATTTAGAAATTCCATATGAAATCAAAGAGAGAAGAACCGGAGATATCCAAGAAGCTTATGCTGATTACTCTTTAGCCGAAAAAGAATTGAACTGGAAACCACAAAAAGATTTAGAAACATCTATGAGAACCTCTTGGAATTTTCAGTGCAAACAAGAGAAAGTTAAGTAATTAATTATGAGGGAAATAAAAAAAATAACATGTATTGGAGCTGGTTATGTTGGTGGACCAACCATGTCGGTCATCGCTCAAAAGAACCCACATTTAGAAATTACAGTAGTGGATCTAAATAGCGAAAGAATCGAAGCATGGAACCATGAAGATTTATCAAAGCTACCAATCTATGACCCTGGTTTAGATGATATTGTAAACGAAGTAAGAGGAAAAAACTTATTCTTTTCCACAGACATTGAAGTAGCAATCAATCAGGCCGACATGATTTTTATTTCTGTTAATACGCCAACCAAAACTTATGGTAAAGGTAAGGGTAAAGCAGCTGATTTAAAACACATTGAATTATGTGCTAGACAAATAGCAGCAGTAGCCAAAGATGATAAAATTATTGTAGAGAAATCTACATTACCTGTACGTACAGCAGAAGCATTAAAAAGTATTTTACACAACACTGGAAACGGCGTTAATTTTCATATTTTATCCAATCCAGAGTTTTTAGCTGAAGGCACTGCAGTTCAAGACTTACAAAACCCAGATCGCGTTTTGATTGGTGGAGAAAACAAGGAAGCAATTGAAGCTCTTGTAGCTATTTACCAAACATGGGTGCCAAAAGAACGCATAATTACTACTAATCTATGGTCTTCAGAGTTATCAAAGTTAGTTGCAAATGCCTTTTTAGCTCAAAGAGTTTCGAGTATCAATGCAATTTCTGAACTATGCGAAGTTACAGGCGCCGATGTTAATGAAGTAGCTTTTGCAATTGGAACCGACAGTCGCATTGGACCTAAATTCTTAAAAGCATCTGTAGGATTTGGAGGCTCTTGCTTTCAAAAAGACATTCTAAACCTAGTTTATATTGCTAGAAGTTACAATTTGGACAAGGTTGCTGATTATTGGGAACAAGTAATTCTTATGAATGATCATCAAAAAGAACGCTTTGCAGATAAAATAATTAGCACACTTTACAATACCGTAAACGGCAAAAGTATTGCTTTTTTAGGTTGGGCATTTAAAAAAGATACAAATGATACTCGTGAATCAGCTGCTATTTACGTGGCAGATTATTTATTAGATGAAGAAGCGAACATTGTAGTCTATGATCCAAAAGTCTCTAAAGAACAAATTTATAAGGATTTAGACTTTTTAAACACGAGAAGTCCTGAGAAAAACCGCAAAATGGTAAAAGTGGTTAATGATCCTTATGAAGCTTGTATGCAAGCGCACGCCATCGCAATTTTAACCGAATGGGATGAGTTTAAAACTTATGATTGGCAGAAAATTTACGAACAAATGTACAAACCAGCATTTATTTTTGATGGAAGAAACATTATGGATGCAAAAAAACTAACAGCACTTGGCTTTAAAACCTACATCATAGGCAAGGACAACGATTAGGTTTTTTTTAAAGTATTTTCAATAAATTGTTCAGACATTATCTACCAACATAACTTCATACTTAAGATGAAAACTTACGGTCTAATAGGAAAAAATATCGATTATTCATTTTCTAAAAACTATTTCAGAATCAAGTTTGAAAAAGAAAGAATAAAAAAATCACAATATGTTAATTTTGAATTAGATACAATTAATCATATAAATAAATTATTTAATCAAAATAATCAAGGTTATAATGTGACAATCCCTTATAAAGAAACCATAATTCCTTTTTTGGATGCACTGGATTATCACGCTAAATGTATTGGAGCAGTTAATACAATTCAGGTTCATAAGAACCAAAAAAAGGGTTTTAATACCGATTGGATTGGTTTCAAAAAATCAATAGAACCTTTGTTGAAACCACATAATAATAACGCTCTTATTCTTGGTTCGGGCGGTGCATCAAAAGCAGTTAATTACGCATTAAAACAATTAGGAATTTCTACAAAAATTGTTTCTCGAAGTAAAGGTGACTTCACTTACGATCAACTTGACGAAAAAATTTTAAAAAAATACAACATCATTGTAAACACAACCCCACTTGGTACTTTTCCTAATATTGAAAATTGCCCAGAGCTCCCCTATCATTTTATTGGCGATCAGCACCTTGTTTATGACTTGATTTACAATCCGAGCGAAACATTATTCCTTCAAAAATGCAAAGCTAATGGAGCAACCATAAAAAACGGATTACAAATGCTTGAAATTCAAGCAGAAGAAGCTTGGCAAATATGGAACGACTAAAAACTTTTTTTAAGATAATATTTTGATTTAAAAAATAAAATTTTTAACTTTCCTAAAATTTTGTCGAATTTATTACATTGAAAAAATGTTAGAAGAAAAGAATGATAACCTGCACGAAGCAGACGGAACGAATTTAAAAAATGAGGAGAGCGCTGTAGTCGATCAAATCAATAGTGAAAATGCTGAAGATAGCGAAGATACAAGTATTCAGGAGCAGAGAGAATTGCCTCCGATGGAGTATGACAACCTATCTTTTGAAGCCTTAGTTGAGCATTTAGAAGACTTGCTCAAAAACTATAAGATTATGGCGATTCGAGAGCATGTGGAATCCGTTAAAAAAGCTTTTTTACTTCAATACCACGAATTTATTGATGAAAAGAAAGCTGCTTTTTTAAATGAAAACCTTGAGGCAACAGCTTCTGATTTTCAATATGATTTACCTATCAAAAGAACGTTTGATCATTTAATGAATGAGTACAAAAACAAACGTCATACACAATATAAAACCATTCAAGATCAATTAAAAAAGAATCTGGAATCCAGAAATCAAATTATTGAAGAGTTGAAGGAATTGGTAGATAATTCTGATAATTACGACAAAGCTTTAAAAGATATTCATGATATAAGAGATCGTTGGAGAGCCATCGGTCCAATTCCAAAAGATAATTACAACTTAGTTTGGAACGACTTTCATTTCCATTTAGAACGTTTTTACGACCAATTACATTTGGATCGAGAAGCTAGAGATTTAGACTTTAAAAACAATTTAGAGCAAAAACAAAAGCTGATCGAACTTGCCAAAGAATTGCTTGATGAACAAGATATCAAGAAAGCATTTAGAGAATTACAAACCCTACATCGTGTTTGGAAAGAAGAAGTTGGTCCTGTTTCTAAAGATGTACGCGAAGCTGTTTGGGAAGAGTTCAGTCTTATTACCAAGCAATTACACGACAAAAGAGAAGCTTTCCAAAATGAAATAAAAGCAAAAGAACAAGAGAATTTAGAGCAGAAGCTTGTTATCATTGAACAAATTGAAAATTTGATTAGCGAAGATGTTTCGTCGCACAATGAGTGGCAGAAAAAAATTAAAAAAGCAGAAGAACTTCGTCAACAATTCTTGAATATAGGACGAATTCCAAGTGAAAATATCGAAGAAAATTGGGGGATTTTCAAAGATGTATTTAGACGATTCAACGCCTTGAAAAATAATTTCTACAAAGAAATAAAGAAGGAACAGCAAGATAATCTTTCAAAAAAACAAGCACTTATCGAACAAGCAAAACAACTTAGCGAAAGCACCGACTACGAAAATGTGACGCCTGTAATGAAAAAAATTCAGGAAGATTGGAAACACATTGGTCATGTGCCTCGCAAACATTCCGACAAATTATGGAAAGAATTTAAAACAGCTTGTAACGCCTATTTCGATCGTTTGCACAATGAACGCAACAAGGAGCTGGAAGTAGAAATGCAAAATTTTGATAGGAAAAAAGCCTATCTTGATGAATTAAAATCATTTGATTTTCAAGGAGATCACAAAACCGATTTGGATGCCATTAAAGGTCATATAGATAATTGGAAAGCGATTGGTCCTGTTCCTCATCACCGTAGACATATCGAAGGAAAATTCAACAAATTATTAGACACTTTCTTTGAGAAATTAAGCATGTCTAAAAAAGAAGCGGAATTGATTAAATTCTCAAATCGTATCGAGTACTTAGTTGAAAATAAAGATGAAAGACGCATTCAAAACGAGACTATCTTTATTCAAAGAAAAATCGATGAAATTCAAAGTGAAATTTTACAATTGGAAACCAACGTTCAGTTTTTTTCCAACGCAAAAGCCGACAATCCTTTGCTAAAAGAAATCAACAAAAACATAGATCGTCATAAAGATGAATTAAACCTATGGAAAGAAAAATTGGTTCAACTAAGAAAAATAAACCAATAATGAAATGCCATTATAGAAACCGGAAATTTCCGGTTTTTTTCATTTCAAATTATATTTTTTTGGCTTTAACAATTATATTATTAGTAGGTTGTAAATCAAAAACAGACTGGCGCGTTAAATATAATGAAGACAAATCTAAAAGCCTTGAGACCAGTAAAAAGAAGGTTGAAAAAAAATCTAAAAATGCACCATTAAATATAGCTGAATACGCAAAATTATTAGATGTAAGTGAAAAAACTATTCAAAACAAAGAGCTTTATTCTTTTATAACTTACTGGTACGGCACTCCATATAGATTTGGAGGTCAGAATGAAAACGGTGTGGATTGCTCTGGATTTACAAATATCTTGTACAAAGAAATTTATGATGTTCAACTTCCAAGAGCTTCAAAAGACATGGCCAAAAACATTAAAAGAAAATATTCAAAAAATCTAAATGAAGGTGATTTAGTTTTTTTCTCATTCGGAAAGTCAAATGAAATCAATCATGTGGGAGTTTATTTACACAATAATAAATTTGTACATGCTTCAACATCTAAAGGAGTTATTATATCTGATTTAACCGAACCTTGGTATGGTAATTATTTAGTAAAATGTGGCTCATACAAACAATAACTCATAAAAAAACACAGTTGCTCAATACAACTGTGTTTTATAAAAGTTGAAGGTTTCTCACAAAAAAATCAATTTTTATTCTAAACGAATCCATGTTTGTGTCCTCCCTAATGCTTGTATACCAACATAACCGCGAACATCCAATTTATCGGATCCATTCAGTTTGATCGTACACTTATATTCTTTACCAGTTCCAGGATCAATAATCGTTCCACCAGAATACGACGATCCGTCTTTAGTTAACCCTCTAATAATGGTAAGTCCTTCTATCGGTTTTCCTTTATCAGCACCAGGGCATTTATCGCATTTCGCATCTTTTTTATCAGTCAAAATTTTAATAACTTTGCCGTAAATCTTTCCGTTTTTTTGAGAAATTTCTACAATTGATTTTGCTTCACCTGTTTTGTCGTCAATTGTTTTCCATTTTCCAAGAACCGATTGTGCATTCATTCCTACAATAGTACAAAGGGTCAAAATTGCAGTTAAAATTAATTTTTTCATAGACTTTTCATTTTTTATTTGTTACTAAGATATAAATTTTTTCGTTTCGCAACATAAATTGCTGCATTTAATTCAAAACCAAGTAACAAAATCATACAATTAATCCAAATGTAAATCATAATAACCAACAAGGTACCTATAGAACCATATAGTTCATTGTATTGAGCAAATCGAGAAACATAGACACCAAATCCAACAGAAGTTGCTGACATTAAAATAGTCGTAAAAACTGAACCATAAGAAATAAAAGATAAATGTTTAGTTTCTTTGGTACCAAACTTATAAAGTATTGATACGGTAAACAAAATCATACTAATTACAAAAAGATTCCTTGCTAAGTCGACCAACCATCTACTTTCGTAAAAATGCATATAAACTTCCATCGTAAGATACACAGCTACAGAGAGCACCAACATTACGCTAAGCAAAACCGATAAAACCATTGCAACGAAATACTGTCTAAAGAAGTTGCGTGAAACGGTTAAGTGAACGGAAGATTCAAAACCTCCAATAATAGCATTAACACCATTCGCCATGAAAATAATCGACATAATAACCCCAGTAGATAATAAACTACGATAAGAATTATTCATAATATCAAGTAAAATTGACTCGATAGCACCGTATGTATTTGGCGGTACATTTTCTTCTACGAAAGATAAAAAGCTATCTTGAAAATTTGCAATGGGTATGTATGGAATTAAGTTCAACAAAAAAAGAGCAAAAGGAAATAACGCCATAAAAAAGCTAAAAGCAATAGAGCCTGCTTTATAATTAAACGCTCCTTTGATAATACCAGTAATATAGATTCGTAATAATTCATACAAAGTCAAGCCTTCTAAACCAGGTAGTTTAGTTCGGATCGAAAACTTAATCAATTTACCTACAATAGGTAATTTTGTTATTTTAAATGAATTATTCGCCAAATTTTAAAATTATAAAACTGCTTTTAAACTTAGATCCATATTGTAAACCGAGTGGGTTAACGCACCACTTGAAATAAAGTCAACACCACATTCGGCATAATCTCTAATGGTTTTTTCATTAATATTTCCTGAAGACTCTGCAAAGCATTTTCCGTTAATCATTGCAACTGCCTTTCGAGTATCTTCAAAATTAAAATTATCAATTAAAATCTGATATACGCCATCATTTTTAAGGATTTCTTCAATCTCATTTAAATCACGCGCTTCAACTACAATTTTCAAATCCTTATTATGATTTTTTAAATATTCTTTGGTCTGAGTAATCGCTTTTGTAACACCGTTTGCAAAATCAATATGATTATCTTTCAACATTATCATGTCGTATAATGCAAAACGATGGTTCTCTCCTCCCCCAATTTTTACTGCCCATTTTTCAATAGCGCGAATTCCAGGAGTGGTTTTTCTTGTGTCTAAAATTTTTGCTTTTGTTCCAGCAACTAAATCGACAAAAAACTTAGTTTTAGTAGCAATCGCACTCATTCGTTGCATACAATTCAAAACAACACGTTCGGCTTTTAATATCGATTGAGACTTTCCGGTTACATAAAAAGCTATGTCACCGTATTTTACTTCAGCTCCATCGTTCAACAAAACTTCGACTTGCATATTGGAATCTACGTAATCAAAAACCATTTTTGCAAACTCAACCCCTGCTAAGACACCTTCGTCTTTAACTAACAACATCGCTTTTCCAGTAGCATCAGAAGGAATGCAAGCCAATGAACTATGATCTCCATCCCCTACATCCTCTCGGATTGCATTTTCTATAATAAGCTGTAATTCTTTATTAAATTGTTCTTCAGTAATCATCTTTTAAGATTTATTTAGGGCTAATTTACGAATTTTTAAGTGTGGTCAAAAGAAGTTTAAAGTGCATTTTCAAATTTCATAAAAGCTTCCAATAAGTTAACAGTAAAAAAACATATAACCAACTGATTAGATGCGGTTAAATCAAAAAAAAAACACTAGATTAAAATATTTATATGAAAATTATGAACGTTTTAATAAACTAATGTATTTTTGTCAAAATTCTATAAAATGAATATCAGGCTTATTGCAATTGGAAAAACCGACGATAAAAATTTAGATATTTTAATAGAGTCCTATACTAAACGATTGGGTTTCTATATAAATTTTAGCATGGAAATCATTCCTGATATCAAAAATTCTAAGAATCTTTCCGTACAACAACAGAAACAAAAAGAAGGTGAATTGATTTTATCAAAAATCTCAAATACAGATTATTTAGTACTGTTGGATGAAAACGGAAAAAGTTTTTCTAGTCTTGAATTTGCTGATGATTTACAAAAAAAGATGAATAGCGGCATCAAAACTTTAGTTTTTGTCATTGGTGGTCCGTACGGATTTTCAGACGAAGTTTATCAAAAATCCGTTGGTAAAATTTCACTTTCAAAAATGACTTTTTCACATCAAATGGTTCGTTTGTTTGTTATAGAACAAATTTATAGAGCCATGACCATATTAAAAAATGAGCCCTATCATCACCGCTAATTGATGATAGTTTTTTAATAATTTTGTTTGATGTAAACCTCTGTTGCACCCAATCCATATTTGCGGTAATTGGCATCTTGGTAGGTGATTTCGTTATATCTACCAAATAAAAAATCTAGTTCTGTTTTCAAAACTCCTTCACCCATTCCATGAATAAAAACTACTTTGGGGATACGGTTTTTTATTGCAAATTCAAGTTGTGAACGTGCAGTATCTACTTGAAGATTTAAAATATCGAAATTAGATAAATGATTGAATTTCTTTACAAGTTTTTCAATGTGTAAATCGACTTCTAAAACCACTTCATCTTTCCTTGATTTTTTTTCGGTATTTACTCTATGATGTTTTTTTGTAACCTTCTCTTTTTTAGCTTCTTCAATGGCACCAAAAGTTGAATTTTGACGTAACAAAGAACCATCGCTTTGTGGAATTAATTGTGATACTGGAAAGTTGAGTTCAAAACCATCATCAGTCAACAAAACTGCTTCTCCATTTTCAATTTTAACGACTTTACCTTTAAAATTATCGTCTAAAACTTCTACAAAACTTCCTATTTCAATCGACGTTTTCATCATCATTAGAATTTATATCTCGTTTAGAATTACTCGGTATCTTATTCATCAATTGCATCATTAGTAAAAAAAACACAACAACTGCAACGATTTGAATGTATATATTTGGCTGTTCCTTAGTTTGTTCGAACAGCGCCCACAACATCAAACCAAAGCCTAAAATGTAAACTAAGTATTTCATTTTTTATTTTTTCCAAATTTAGTAATTTTACAGCTTTATATTACAAACTGTGATGGAAGAATATATGTTGCCTTGTATGCACAAAAAAATTTTCGGATTTGATTGTATGAGTTGTGGAACTCAGCGAGCAGCTTATATGCTTTTTCAAGGTGATTTTGTTGGAGCATTTAAAATGTTTCCAGCAATTTACACCACTATTTTTTTATTTTTATTTATATTTTTACATTTCTTAGACAAAAAAAGAAATTATAGTAAAATAATTATTTTTTTAGCAATAGTAAATGCAGTAATAATTATATTAGTGTATATTTACAAACAACTATATATTTAAACAAACATGGAGAATTATCAAAGTAAAAACCCTCAACAGTATTTTTCAGATGGTAACGAAAATTTTGTACCATCCAATTTACCAAACGCTACAGCAGTTTTAGTATTAGGTATTTTATCAATTATTGGTTGTTGTTTTTATGGAATCGGGGTTATTTTCGGAATAATTGGTCTTGTACTTGCAAGTAAGGACATGAAATTATACAGAAAAAATCCTGAAGGTTATCTTAATTATTCTACTTTGAATATTGGTAGAATTTTGTCAATTATTGGGATTATTTTATTCGTAGTTTCAATTATTTTCACTTTAATTATTGGATCTTATTTTGGTTGGGATGCCTTAACTGATCAAGAGTTGATGCAACAAAGAATTGATGAATTGATGCCACAGCCATAAAAAAACAAACACGGTCTCTTACAGACTGTGTTTTTTTTTACTCAAAATTCAAAGCATCAAAAATTTCAGAAATCAATAAATTTCTCTGTCCTTCGTAATCTTCTTTCTTGGGAATATCGAGAGAATGTTGTGTTCTCAAAGAAAAATAGATTGGTTTTTCTTTAGTGAAATAAACACCTAAAGTCCAATCTATTTTTTTCCCTAGATAACTCGTTGAAACCGTACGCAATGCCAACTTAGAATCAATTAACATCTGATTGAAAACAAACTTTTGATGATGTTCATTAAAATCCAATTTACTCTGAACTAAATCTTTAAGAAACAAAATCATGGTTTTAGGATTGGATAAAGCACCATAGTTCCAAAAATTTTCCCAAACATTATTTTCAATCTCAGTAAACAAAGGATTGGTTTGTATAAAATAACGATATTCTTTTATTGGTAACTCTTCTTTTAATTGATCAAAATACCAATCGTTTTGAAATTTAATTGCTTGCACTAGATTGGTATCTTGATTCCATTCGGGCTTTCTTTGTTCAAAATAATGTCTTTTTACACCATCCCATGGTAGAGATTTATTCTCATTTACTTCAAAAATTTGGTGTTTTAAACCAACTAATGCCATCCAAAGTTGAAAATGACCAGCAATGGGTGTATTGGATAATGCATCTGTAGGATTACTAAAAATCCACTCATCATTGTTTTCATTATAAAGCACTATTGCGCCATCAATCTCTTTTGATTTAAAATAAAAATCCAAATAACTTTGAGCAAATGACTGAACGGAACAAAGGAAAAATGCAATTATTAAATAGATTCTCATTTTATATATTTTAGCATAAGTAGACATTCAAGTAAATCAAAACTTTAAATAATGGAGTACACTGGTTATTGTAATTGTAAAAGACGTTAGAAACAATCCAGAAATCAACAGTAATGCCAAACGCTCTTTTGGGGTATTAATTTGGAATTTTTCTTTAATAACCTTAAATCTAATTATAATATAAACCAACAAACCCATAAACAGTATATAGGAAACCCAAAGTACAATGACCGATCCGATGGAGTGTCGGACTGCGAATGCGTCCATTCCTTTAAAAACTTTTAAAAGATCTTTATGAGGATGTTTAAACAAATGTACGTTTTGCTTATCAACCAACTTATTTACCCCTCGCTGATGAATGTAGTCTAATTCGTTTTCAGAAACTTTAGCATTAAAAAGCGGTGGAAACATAGGTAAAGCATAATGTTCAAAATAAGTATCTAATTTTTGAGTTGTTCCTTCTTCATCCAAGTAGTGAATTACAACAGGTGTCTGTTGTTTTTTCAAGATATTTCGATCGCTATAAATTTTTTTAGTTGTATGCTTATCAATTTTTTCAATATCATATTGCGTCCATTTCGGATGTGAAACTTCAAATTCTAAGCTTCTAAAAAATGGAGAAAAAGTATAACAAACTGCAAAAAACAATGTGATAGAAAAAAACAAGTTTAAAAACTGTGTGTCGGACCGACTGCGAGTTCCAAAAAATGCTCTGTCGATTATCACAATTATAAAACTAATCACAAAACCGTAAATAAATAGTCGGAAACTGTTTAAAAGCACCATAAGTACAAACAGTAACCAAAGAATGATTTTAAACGGATTGAATTTCATTTTTACAATTATAATTAAACCAAATATATAAAATAAATCATAAACAAAACCGATAAGGAAACTTTATATCTCAAATTAATAAGGCGTTTATTCAAATCGCTCAACATCTTTTATACAAACCTTACCTGTTTATTTTAAAAACATCAATTGAATTAAAACGCAATTAATTAGAAGACATTAAAAATTCGGCGCCAGATTATATTTCTTGTAAAAGTTATCAATAATTTCGACTACCTCGTCTGAAGTATCTACTATTTTTATCAGATTCATGTCTTCTGGTGAAATATTTGTATATTGATCTCTTAATACATTTTCAATCCAGTCGATTAAACCTTTCCAATATTCACTTCCAACCAATATAATTGGAAACTTACCTATTTTCTTGGTCTGAATTAAAGTCATCGCTTCAAAAAGTTCATCTAAAGTTCCAAATCCACCTGGCATCACTACAAAACCTTGTGAATACTTTACAAACATAACTTTGCGAACAAAGAAATAGTCAAATTGTAAGTTTTTATCACTATCAATGTACGCATTAAAATGTTGTTCAAAGGGTAAATCAATGTTCAAACCCACTGATGCGCCACCACCTAAACGAGCTCCTTTATTGGCAGCTTCCATGATTCCAGGTCCTCCGCCCGAAATAACTCCATAACCTGCCCTACTGATTTTGAACGCAATTTCTTTAGTTAGCTTATAATATTTATCTTCACTTTTTGTTCTGGCCGAACCAAATATTGATACACAAGGACCAATGCGTCCCATGGCTTCATAACCATTAACGAACTCGGCCATAACTTTAAAAATTGCCCAAGAATCATTAGATTTTATTTCATTCCAAGTTTTTTGGGTAAAACTTTCTTTTATTTTCGAATCTTCGTCTAAAAACTTCTCTTCCATTTCAAATAATTTACTTTAGCTCTTTCTTTAAAAAACGTGCCGTATGGCTTTTTTTGCTTTTTGACACTTGTTCGGGTGTTCCTTTTGCAACAATTTGACCGCCATTACTTCCACCTTCAGGTCCAATATCAATTATATAATCCGCCATTTTTATCACATCTAAATTGTGTTCGATAATTAAAACTGTATTGCCCTTATCCACCAATTTTTGTAAGACATCCATCAATACTCTAATATCTTCAAAATGCAAACCTGTTGTAGGTTCATCTAGAATATAAAAAGTATTTCCCGTATCTTTTTTAGACAATTCTGTAGCCAACTTTACCCTTTGCGCCTCTCCCCCTGATAAAGTGGTGCTTTGTTGGCCCAATGTTAAATAGCCTAAACCTACGTCTTGAATAGTTTTCAATTTACGATAAATTTTTGGAATATTTTCAAAAAACCCAACACTTTCATCAATCGTCATTGCCAAAACATCTGCTATCGATTTACCTTTATAACGAATTTCTAAGGTTTCTCTGTTGAATCTTTTACCTTGACAAGTTTCACATTCAACATAAACATCTGGTAAAAAGCCCATTTCAATTGTTCGTAAACCTGAACCTTCACAAGTTTCGCAACGACCACCTTTAACATTAAAACTAAATCTTCCAGGTTTATAACCTCGAATGCTAGCTTCTGGAGTTTTAGTAAATAAAGTTCTTATTTCAGAAAAAACTTCAGTATATGTTGCCGGATTGGATCGAGGTGTTCTCCCGATAGGGCTTTGATTAATTCCAATGACTTTGTCTAAATGTTCTATACCTTCGATCTTGTCATAAGGTTGCGGAGCTTTAAGAGCATTGAAAAAATGAGTATTCAGTACAGGATATAAAGTTTCATTGATTAAAGTTGATTTACCCGAACCTGAAACTCCAGTTACACAAATCAAAGTTCCCAAAGGAAAATCTACATTCAGATTTTTTAGATTATTACCTTTAGCTCCGTATAACTTAAGAAAATTACCGTTTCCCTTTCTTCTTTTATCAGGTATCGGAATGCTCAAGGAACCATTTAAGTATTTAGCCGTAATTGTTTCTTTTTTAAGCAATTCCTTT
>Ga0265293_10003363_pt1 | contig 29792 bp, 21 predicted proteins | sample Munlanlewell138R_FD_192505 | JGI IMG/M metagenome (GOLD analysis project Ga0265293, IMG submission 192505) | Leachate microbial communities from a municipal landfill in Southern Ontario, Canada - Leachate well 138R | ecosystem: Engineered > Solid waste > Landfill > Unclassified | place: Canada... | reverse complement strand
GCAACCCAACCGGCTTCGCCCGTGAGAACGCCCTTGTTACTAGGTGAGGGACTAGCGGCGGTTATCAACGCCTCAAAACTATCGGCACGCAACACATTCGGCCTTAACCTGACATAAGAGAGCTTATCGGCCTAAATCCGTTGCAGCACAACGTAGTTGGATCATTCACTTCTCATAAACATGCCAGAGTCGCCATGTCGTTTTGCAGTTGATCTCCGACTTTTTCACAACTGCGCCGACCGAGCGCACACGGTTTTCAGTCGTTCGCCTATCGGGCTGTGCGTCTCGTGATGCTTCCGCGCTGGTCGTGTGATCGGACCTCGCGCCGAGTCCGCCAATCGAGCTCACTGACGGCACACTTACCCCACCTGCGCCACCTGGGCACCCCCACCGTTTTTCGTCACTGTGACGAATTAAGGCCATGCGGGCCCCTGAGGTGCCCAACTGTCGCGTGCGTTTAAGTCGAATCAATCTGCTGAATCGGCTTCCCAGACAGCGTTTTCCGCGTCTGTTAGCGGTTCGTCAAAGTCTTCTGGAACATGCAGATCTGGGAGCTGTCCAAATGTTCGCGCCGGCAGCTTGGAGGCCGACACTGGCTCATCCATGGCTGCCCCGATCAGTGCAGAGTCGCCGAGATCCGCGCTGCGCGGATCATCCATCCTCATCCCCTGGCATTCGGATGAGTCCGAGAATTCATGGTTCATTGCCGGCGGTTGGTTGCACATCTGCGAAACCCGAAATTCTTTCCTATTACGTCGATGCCCCAGCCTAACCTTTTTGTCACAGTGACGCTTTTGGAATTGTGGTGTCGTCCTGCCCTCGCGTAGCTCCGCCCGATTCCTTAATCGTGGCGGAGGGCGACCTTTCGGCCCTGATTGAAGTAGGCCATCTCCACCGCGTCCGCGCGCACACCCTCTGCGGCCGCGACGCGGTGTGCGTGGTCGATCCACTTCGCATAGGTGGATGGGTCCCATGGGCCGTACCGCGAGATATCCCAACCATCAATGTCTTTCAGCGCCACTGCCACGAACTGGTCCAGGATCAGTGCTCGTCCGGGTTGACGGTCACAGGCGTCTGCGGCATAGAGAAACTTGGTGAAGAACGACGGGCCGAGATGTTTGAGGTAGTGCGGCTGCCCCCGCAGCATCGCGGTGTAGGCCTCGACGGTGTTGCCGCGCTGCAGCATATCTGCGGTCGCGTGCAGGGCCTCGTCCACACGCCGCGAGTCGTTGTCCCGGAACACACGTGCGCGGCGCCCGACGAGGAACGCCGAGCCACCGGTCCCCCAGACGTAGCCAGCGAGCAGTGACTGAGGCAGACCGTGGGTGGTCGCAGTGTAGAGCAGATCAGCCCTTGTGATCCTGCGGTAGCCGCGGTCGCCGGCGGGCAGCTGTTCGAGGAAGGCACCCCACCCCTCTGCGACCCTAGGAACCCACCATGTCGGCCGGAACCAGAAGCCGTGAGCGAGGACGTCATCGTCTGCGGGGAATTTCACGGCGCCTATTCGGCTTCTTCGCGAGCGTCACCGAAGCTCCACCGGATGGCCGCGGCCAGATTGGACACGTACTCGTCCTCCAGTTCGTCGTCGTGCTGGCGCTGGATCCACGACGGGTGCTTCGCGTTGACGATGTACGGCGCACCCTTAGGAAGCCGTCCACGAGGAGCCTCGAAGGGCGGTACCGACACCCGGGCCCGCGGATAGAAAAACCTCAGTACGCGTTCGGCGTCGCGGCCCAGCGTGATGACCAGCCGCGGCCGGACGATCTCAAGTTCGCGGTGCAGGTACGGGGAGCAGTTGACGATCTCGGGCTGGTGGGACGCGCGGTTCTTCGGCGGGTGGCAGTGCACCGCGTTGCTGATGAAGAGATTCTTCTTCTCGCGGCCCGCGCGCTTAATGCCCTCGTCGATCAGGTCGCCGCTGCCCTCGGTGAACGGAATCTGGGTCTTCATGCACTTCTCGCACAGGCTCTGCCCAACCAGCGCCACCGGCGAGGTCAAGCAGCCGTAGCCAGGAGCGGACGCGGTGACGCCGTCGATATTCATCCCGTCGCAGCGCCTACAGCTTCTGATCTCGTCGTCGAGGGCGAGCTTGCGAAGCCGCCGCGAAGCGGCGGTGTCGTCCTCTGCGGCGTTCGAACCCACCGACGGAGTGTATTTGGCCGAGGCGCGCGGTGGTCGGGATCAAGGGCCATTTCATCGGTTCCGACGCAGACCTACTCGTCCACGGCCGTGGTGTCGGGTGGACAGCCATCCATGGCGTTGGTGGCATGAACCGGCGGCGCATGTCGCGCATACCAAAGTTGGAGAGCAACGGCACAACGCAGCTCACGGAGACCTCTCGTCAAGGTCGAACCCATGGTGGCGCGGATGTCCTTCTTATCGCAGGTTGTCACATGACAAGGTATTCGACTTGGCGGGCGTGTCCAGCAGGGGCATCCCGAACGGGGGCCATACGATCAACAACGTGCCCACTCACGGGCGCGCGGCGGCGCAGATTCGTAACAGCGAGCTGATTGACTACCGGCCCGCTGAAGGTGAACTTGTCGCTCAAATTCCGGTCGATGAGCTGTGGTCAGTGCCGCTGGAGAAATGTGCGCCGGTCCGCAAAGCGTCGTCGTACAAGAGCCAAAAGAACTTCACCGGCGAGTGGTGGTGCTCGACGACAGAGTCGCATATCTCATTCGAATCGTGGGTTGAACGTGATTTCCTGATCGCCGCGGACTTCGATCCGCACATCGTTGGAATTTCCGTACAGCCCTTTACTTTTCGCTTCATTTCAACTGCAGGCAAGCAGCGTCAGCACACACCTGACGTATTCCTCCGGACAAGATCCGGCGACGGCGTAGTTGTCGATGTTCGACCGGATCGGCTGGTCGATGACGAGGCACGCGAGGCGTTCGATGCGACCAATGAGCTATGCGGTCGCGTTGGGTGGACTTACCGTCGCGCTGGAGATCAGCCTGCCATTCGAGCCGCGAACTTGCGTTGGCTCGCAGGCTACCGAAACCCGCGAAATCGACGCCAGGAGGTCGGTACCGACCTGATCTCGCTGCTGACCCTCAGCCCAAAGATAATCGGCGATGCGGCCCTCGCAGTCGGCGAACCGATACTGGTCCTGCCGACTCTCTACCACCTCCTCTGGGCGCACGAGATCGACGCCGATGTCGACTCGGCGCCGATCGGTGAACAAACGCTGATCCGGCTGGCCGCGCGATGACTGCTGAGCCCGCCAAGATCGCCATCGGCGACTTCTGCCGCTACGACAGCACGTTCTGCGAGCTGGTGGCGATCGACGGAGTGATAGCGAAGCTACGTCGTGAAGACGGTCAGCTCACCGCAGTCAAGATTTCGGACTTATTCGCGGACAGTTCATTCGACGTCCTATCCCCCAGCGTTCGTCGCCGCCCGATCCCTCCCGACTACTTCTCCACGCTGCCGAGCCGGGTCCAGGAGCGTGTCCTCTGGCTCGAGCACCACATCTCTGAAGTCGTCGATGGCATACCTGTCGACTCTCCCCTGCAGACGATGCCGCGCAACGGATACGACATTCGATCGACCTCACTCGGGCAGCGTGAACGCAACAAATGCTCCGAACTCCACGCTGCTGGAACACCTTTAAGCCTTAAGCATCTGCAGGAACTCCGCCGCCGCTACGAACGGTCCGGCGTCGCCGGACTCATCGACGGCCGTCTTCACCGCCGACGATCGCCAACCCGGCGCGTCGATGCTCGCTACATCGGCGTGTTGTTAGAGGTGCTGAACGAGAACGAACTGCAGTCGACGCGGACAGAGATCGCCTTGAAATGGCACGTGGACCGGCGAGTAGTCGAAAGGTTCGGCGACGGTGTGAAAGTTCCTTCTCACACCACTTTTCACCGCCTTATGAAGCAACTCCCCCAGGCGCGGCATGCGACTGGATCCGCTCGAACCCGGCAGACGAAGAACCATCAGCCCGAGGGCGTGTTCGGCAGGGTCGTCGCAAGCCGTCCCGGTGAGTGGATGCAGATCGACACGACACCCTTCGACGTCGGTATCCGACTCGATGAGTCCGTGAAGGGCCGGGTGGAGTTGACTGGCCTCGTCGACGCTGCGACGCGCACCATCGTCGCCGCAGTGCTGCGCCCGACGACGAAGGCAGTCGACGCATCCCTGCTCGTCGCGAGATCAATGACGCCGGAACCGATGCGCCCAGGATGGGTCGACGCTGTCCGAATGTCGAACTCCGTCCTGCCCTACCACGTAATGCGGTCTGTCGACGACAGACTGGAGCACGCTGCTGCGCGTCCCATCATCGTTCCCGAGAACATCGTGTACGACAACGGTGCCGTCTACCTGTCGACCACATTCCGCTCCGCATGCCGATCGCTGGGGATCAGCATGCAGCCTGCACACAAAGACGAGCCCACCGACAAGCCGATCGTCGAACGTACGTTGGGATCGGTCAAAACACTCTTCGCACAATACGTCACCGGCTACCTGGGATCTTCCGTTGAGAACCGAGGTAAGAACGCCGAGCAGAATGCTGTGTTCTCCCTCCAAGAGGTCCAGGACCTCCTGGACGAATGGATCGTCGTCGCCTGGCAAAACCGACCCCACGACGGACTGCGCGACCCCCTTAACCCGCAACGAAAACTGACCCCGAACGAGAAGTACGCATCCATGCTCGCCGTCAGCGGTTACATCCCTGCCCCGCTGAGCTCCGACCAATACATCGGGCTGCTGCCCAGCCTCTATCGAACAGTCACAGCCGCCGGCGTCACCATCGACTACCGGACCTACGACAGCGACGCCCTGGACGCTGCACGGGGCGAAATCTCCGGCGTACCCGGCAAAGGCGTGCAATGGCAGGTCCACTACGACCCCTACGACGTCAGCCGCATCTGGGTCCGTAACCATCACGGCGAGGGGTACCTGATGGCAACCTGGACGCAGCTCCATACCTCACCGCAACCGTTCGGATCGGCACTGTGGGAGCATGCGCGTCAACTCGAGACAAGTCGAGGCGAGCGCCGAACATCCCAAGAGGCAATCACCGCCGCAGTCGAGGACCTCTTGGGACGTGCGTCCGTAACGCCGGAGTCACCGCGCCAGCGTCGTAAGACCGCGAAGGACCGCCGAGCTGTGGCACGTACGCGGGCCGCAGCGAAACTACCGCCGACGGTGCCGCCGGCGGCGGAGCCATCTGCGCACCGCCTATCCCCAGAAGAAGACCTCGAAGACATCGCCGACGTCATCCCACTACCTGTATTCGACGCCGAGAGGGAATCCGACACATGGTAATTCGGAAATGATCGTCGATGACCAGGCGGCCGAACCTGACCTCGACCCGCGCCAGCTGCCGTCGGTCACGCTTGATGGCTGGCGCAGATTCGTCGACGCCAAACCCGCAACATTTGATCTCCTCGATCACGAGGCCTACAGCACCCTTACCGGCGCAGAGAAGCTCACCTTCGACGACCGACGCATGGCCTACCACTCGGAGTTGGTCATCATCGAGACCTCGACGGTCCGCCACATCACCCGCCAGGGACGGCTGCTGACCCTGCTCAACCAACGCGAATGCGGCGCCCGCCGATCCATGATCGTGTCAGGGCCGTGGGCGAGCGGAAAAACCACCACCATCAAGCTGCTCGGAAAGATCCACGAGCAGAACGTGCGCCGGCGATATCCCGGTCAGGACCGGATACCTGTCGTCTACATCACGACGCCACCGAAAGGCTCTCCACGCAAGCTCGCATCAGAGTTCGCCAACTTTCTCGGACTGCCCACGCGTCAACGCCACAACACCACCGACATCGCCGATGCCGTGTGCCACGTGCTCACCGAGGCCCGGACCGAGCTCGTCATTGTCGACGAGATCCACAACCTCAACCTTGCCAGCGCCGCCGGCGAGGACATGTCGGATCATCTGAAGTACTTCAGCGAGCACATGCCCGCCACATTCGTCTACGCGGGCATCAACGTAGAGCGCTCAGGGCTGTTCACCGGAGTCCGCGGCCGGCAAATATCGGGAAGGTCCGTCCTCATCAAGACCGGCAACTTCCCGTTCAACGACGAATGGAAATCGCTAGTGGCATCGATGGAATCGGCCCTGCGCCTCTACAAACACCGAGACGGGACTTTAACGCGCAACTCCAAGTACCTCCATCAACGAACAGGTGGATCGATCAGCAGCCTGAGCCATCTCATCCGTGTAGCCGCGATCACGGCCATCCTCGGCGGTGACGATGCGGTCACCCGCGAATCGCTCGACGCCGCCATCATCGACCACGCCGCCGAGTCGGCAACCAGTCACCCAATCGCACCCAAGGCCGGGTAGGTCGAAGCATGACAACGGTCACCGCCAGCGTCGGAAATCAAACTCTTCCACGCCCGGTGAGGCCACTTCCTAACGAAGTCCTAGCCGATTACCTTGCCCGCCTGGCGAAAGCGAACGGCATCAGCCGTGCTCGGCTGGAGGCACTGCTGACCCGGCGCGGGCCAACGATACGGACCGCTCTGGCCACTGCCGTGTCGATGAGCGACCGTGCCCTCGCCTTCGCGCTGCCCGAGTTACGAGTCGAGGCCGATTCCGGCGCCTACCCCGATCTGGTTAAGCGCGAAGTCGAATCGATCGGGCCCGGATGTCCTCTGTGCGCGTCCAAACACGGAGAACGAATATCCTTCCCGCAGGTGTGGTCCACGCATGACAACGTGGTGTGCGTCGACCACAACGTGTGGATCAACGGCCCGGCGTTTCGCGTCGATCCCACGCGACCGGTCATCAAGATTGTTGGCGCCTCACGTGCTGACATACTGCTTGCGCACCGACGGCACCACCGCCTCATCCGTCATCACGGTCGGCCGTCGATCCGGCAAGCCATTACGGACGCGTACGACATCGTGGAGCGGTGGAACTACTGGCGGCCGTTGGAAGCCGTCGGATTCCGTCTGATCGAGCTACAACCCGAAGAGGCCGAGCGAGGCGCGGGCACTGCCTGCCGCAACGCAGCCATGTATCCCGAGATCGTCCGGCTGGCCACCGTGCTCAGCGACACGGCGTGGCGCAGGCGGCTGCTCGCGAAAGACAGAGCAAGACGTGGCAAGGCCATGCTCGACCTCTTTGGACTCGTCCTGGATGGCGACACGCCCTACCGTGCCGCGGACCCGATCTACGAATGGAGGCTGCGCCAACTAGCGGCCACGGATGTCAAGAAGCTTGAGCGCAAAGGCAATAGAGAGAACACGAAGGGATGACGATGACGACCGCCCATCAGGTTAGACCTGCGCTGCCCCAGGGCGCGGCAGGATGCACCGACTGGCAGCTGGATGGCGACGAGGTCTACAGGATCGTCTACACCGAAGATAAGACGATCACGGGTTACGACGCCGCCGTGCACCTGTCCGCCATTCAGCATCCGGATGGCAACCTCAGCGACCATGACCAGATTGAGATCTACCTCGATATCGCTGGTAACGGTCCGCTGTCCGCTGACCAATCGCGTGCGCTGGCTCGAATTCTGCTCGACGCCGCTGACCGAGCCGAGCACTGGGAAGTGCTCCAGGTGCGCTGAGAATTGAGGGCAGTCAGGCGCACTCGCCAGCGTGGATCGTGAAGCACGACGGACACACAGCTGCCTTCGTGACTATGCCAGCGGACTTCCCGTCCATGCGCTGGGCCGCGAGCACCGCTTTCTGAAGTTCGCTCATGACCTGCTTGTTGCGGAGCAGCCTGCCCACCCGTTCCACAAGTTCGCTAGCGGATAGCGATTGGCCGGCGGACACTGTGCGGCAGTACTGCTGCACCTCACTCGGGGGCACAATATCTATGGTCCGCGGACCGAGTTCACGTGCAACGGTTGATGACTGGTTCCGAAGTCTGAAAGTCCGTGGTTTGTTGCCGGACTGACTCATTGGGTTTTCCGAAACGATGCGCTGGTGTCGCTCGGCGGCCGAAATAGCACGATTGAGCAGCCGAGAGAACTCATCGTGTGACTCTCGTCCCGTCGCGCATTTTCGGTAGACCTGGTGCAATCGCCACCCTGTCAGGGGACCCTCCGTACCCACGATGCGAACGATGTTGTCGATGATGCGGTCGGCTGGTGTCTGCGAGATCGGTGATAACGATTCAGAGAAAACGGGATAGGGCTGTAGTGTAAGAGGTGCAGAGCTGGAAGTCTGCGGCCGCACATCGCTCGTGGGAACCGGTGAGTGAAGGCGTTGTGGGACCACGCGCCGCGGCCGGTCTGGGAAGGTCTCCGAACGATTCGAGTTCTGCACTGGCGGTTCAGGTGTCACAACACGGTGATGAGTCGCCGGTGCAGTCTGTCTGACAGGTTCTGCCTTCGTCGGTGCCGGTCGAGATGCCCTGGGCCTTTCTTTCGCGGGCGACGTCTTCGGTGGCTCAGATGCCGCTGTCGAGGACGCGGCGTTCATTGGTTGACCGAAAAGCCGTTCGCGCTCAGCGGCAATGATGTCCCGTGCGAGCTCAGCTTCGGTGACATCGTAGGCTTCTGGAGCGCTTGCAGCAGTTTCGCTTTCGCGCGCGAAACTTTCGAACAGCGCCTTCTTCGTCGCGAGGATCTCCCGGAGCCTTTGATCCACACCTTCTTCGGACAGCAGCCGATGAACCTGCACAGATTCCAGCTGTCCCATGCGGTGTGCACGGGCGATGGCTTGCCACTCGGTGGTGGGCTTGAGTTGTGGTTCGCAGATCACGACGACAGATGCCGCTTGAATATTCAGACCCACGCCGCCAGCGACGATCTGGGCGACCAGCACCGCACCCTTCTTGGCAGCGGAGAAGTCGTCCACCAGTACCTGTCGCTGGCTGGCTGCGACTGACCCGGTTAAAGGGCCGAAGACCCTTCCGGGCATCTGCCGTGCAATGTCGCTCAGCACGTCGAGGAAGTGTGAGAAGACGACAACACGGCGCCCATTTGCTTCCGCCTCCTGAACGATCTCGACCAGGCGCTGCATTTTGGTCGACTTGAGTCCCTGCTTCATCGTGGCTTGCCGCATCGCCATGAAGTTCCGCTGCTCTACGGCAGCGCGGTAGGCGGCGACGTCCTCGCCCGACATCGGCATCCACTCGTCGACCTCGACGAGTTCCGGCAGCTCGGTGAGGACATCTTCTTGGTTGCGTCGCAGGTACGCCGGCGCGACCTGGCGACGAAACTTCTTCGGAGCGAACTCGTTTGCATCCAACACAAGGTCTGGGCGCAGATAACCGACGAGATTGCGAAACTCGTCCAACCGATTCTCCAGCGGTGTGCCGGTCAGGAGAATCGCTCGTTCACAGGAGCCAATGAGCTGCGACGTCCGCTGCGTACGAAGCGCGTCGGGGTTCTTGATGTAGTGCGCTTCATCGACGACCACGCAGCTGAGTGCCGGTGTGGAGACCTCGTCGTTGAGCCAACGCAGGGTCTCGAAGGTAGTGACGCCGACGCCGCCGTTACGCTCCCAATTCTTGGCCGCCCATTGCCGGTCGGGCCCATGTAGGCGGTGCGCGGGCAGTTTCGATTTGGCGGTGACTTCGCGGACCCAGTTCGTCACTACTGCTGCGGGGCACACGACGAGGAAGTTGTGCTCGCCTTTCGCGCGAAGGTGCGCCAAAGCTGCGATGGCTTCGACGGTCTTACCCAGGCCCATCTCGTCGCCGATAATGACTTTCCGCTGGACCAGAGCGAAGCGTGCAGCGAAGCTTTGATATCCGCGTAGCGACGCGGTGAGGTAGTCGCCTTTCAGCTCGAAATCACGGACCGCTTCAATGATTTCGGTGGGCAGATCACCGTGGGTCTTCTCGTCATCCTCAGTGATGAAGCCCAGCTCGGCTAGGAGCGCGAAATAGTCGGCAGGCCGGGTGAGGAAGTCCTCCCACGGGTCCCCGCTTGTTGCCGCGTCTTGCGCATCGGCGATCGCGCGCGCGGACCGGGCCACAATTTTAATGGCGTCGCGGAAGTCCTCGACGGTCGACAAGGCGGTCGGAATAACGATGGCATGGGTGACCGTATTATCGATGGCTGCCGCAACGGGTGCCAGTTCCTCGACGATCACCATGTCCGCCGACGACGTGGAAGCACGACGTGCCGCATCCCAGGCGCGGAGGCGGCGCAGGAATTCAGTGTGTTCTGGGGTTCGGTTCTTAATGTCGATGCGCATCGGCATCTCATCGAAGGTGTTCTGTCTCAGCGTCCGAGCGGCAGCTCGGATGCGGGTCGCGGAGGTCTCCCCGATGCCGTCGAAGTACTCGAGTATGCCCTCGTTGTTCAGGACGGCGAGCACGTTGGTGATGCCGTTGTCCGTCAGAGCCCCGACGCGGATCTTGTCGCGGGTGGCTTCCCGGAGCCGTTCGACGGACATGTCGGCCAGCATCCGGTCGGTCTCTTTGCTTCGGACCTTGTTGCCGGCCTCGACTGCAGACCTGCGCAGCTTGGACTCTTCGGCGGCTGCGCGCCGGATGACAGCTGTGGCGTTCGGGAGAATCGCGAAGGTCGTCGAGTCGTCCAGCGCGGCGGTTTGGCCGTGGTCGGGTAGCTGCTGTTTGAACCCCACCCAGTCGGCCAGCGCGTCGCGCACGGTCAGCGCGCGGATCCGTTGATCGTCCACCGGCCTGGCCTGGTCGATAGCCTGGCCGATACCGCTGGTGAGAAACCACCGCCGGTAGTCGGTGAGGAACTGTGCTGCCTGGTTGGCTTTGTCCCGTGTGCCCCCGAACATCAGCAGGCGGCCGAACCCCGTGACTTTTCTCAAGTCCTCCGTCGCCGCTGCGACCTCGGTGGTGAGCCGGTCGAGTTCTCGTTGAACGTCGGGGTGTATCGGCGGGAGGCAGGCCGAACGCGCCGCGGCTTGAAAGACGGCTTGGTCGGTGGAGCGCAACGGGATGACGTGCCAGAGGTAGCGGTTGTTTCGTCGGGCCTTCACAGTCCGCGCTCGCAGTGCTGCGGACTGTGCGACGGCCGCTTTAGCAATCTCGTGGCGGGCCGCGGTCACTGCTGTGGCGGCGTCGACCCAGCCTCGTATTTCGTCACCAATTGCCGATGTTGACGGCTGTTCGTCGCTGCCCATGGTCCCCGTTGATCGACTCGCTCCCTTGCGGGAGATTAGCGGACCTAGCGACGATTCGCGGACTACCCCCGATACTGTCGGAGGGGTCGACTAGCGTGGGCCGGCTATCGACGGGGAGGACAAACAGTGCTGCTGGAAGAGCTGAAGCCTGGCTTGCGCATCGACGGGCTGATCCCGTCCCAGGTAATCACGGTGATCTTTGCCCAATGGCACGGCACCGACGCGCTGGAGCTGACTTACAAGACCAACGACGGCGCACTCGGTCAGCAGGTCGTGTTTCGCAAGGACCAGGACATCCTCACCGTCGCCCAGACCGGCAGCCGCGCGTTCGATGCCAACGCCACCGACTTCAAGATGGTTGCGGAGGCGCAGCGGATCACGCTGGCGGGCCTGTTTGACCCCATGCTGGCCGTGGCGACCAGCGATGTCCGGCCGCTCCCCCATCAGATCCGTGCGGTCTACGGCGAGCTTCTCCCCCGCACTCCGCTGCGCTTCCTGCTCGCCGATGACCCCGGCGCCGGCAAGACCATCATGGCCGGCCTCTACATCAAAGAGCTGCTGCTGCGCGACGACGTGCGTCAATGCCTCATCGTCGCCCCGGGCGGCTTGGTCGAGCAGTGGCAGGACGAGCTGTTCTTCAAGTTCGGGCTGCGGTTCGACCTGCTGACCAACCAGCTCATCGACGCCAACGTCAACTTGAACGTCTTCGAGACGAACCCGCTATTGATAGCGCGAATGGATCAGCTTTCGCGCAACGAGGAGCTACAGGCCCAACTCAAAGAAACCGAGTGGGATCTGATCATCGTCGACGAGGCCCACCGCATGGGCGCCCACTACTTCGGCGGCAAGCTGGAGAAGACGAAACGGTTCCTGCTCGGTGAAATGCTCGGGCGCATCACCCGGCACCTGCTGCTGATGACCGCGACGCCGCACTCCGGCAAAGAAGAAGACTTCCAGCTCTTCCTCACGTTGCTCGACCGCGACCGCTTCGAGGGTAAGAACACCAAGACCGCCAACACCGACGGCATCATGCGTCGGATGGTCAAGGAAGACCTTCTGACGTTCGAGGGCAAAAAGCTGTTTCCCGAACGCCGCGCCGAAACCGTGCCCTACGAGCTCACCGAGCTGGAGTACTCGCTGTATGCAGAGGTCACCGACTACGTGCGCGAAGGCATGAACCGGGCCGACCGGGTGGGCGGCAAACGAAAGAACACCGTCGGGTTCGCATTGACCGTGCTGCAGCGTCGCCTGGCATCTAGCCCCGAAGCCATCTTTAGGAGCCTCGTTCGGCGCACCGAGCGCCTGGAGCGCAAAAAGCTGGAAATCCTCAACGGCACCTACACCGATAGAGAACCCACCATCGACTTCGAGGGCCTGGACGCCGACGACTACAACTCCGAACAGATCGAGGAACTCGAAGAGGAACTGCTCGACGCTGCCACCGCTGCTCAAACCGTCGAGGAACTCGACGCCGAACTCCTCGAACTCGCAGATCTGACGACCGTTGCCAAGCAGGTCCGCGACTCCGGCACCGATCGCAAGTGGACGGAGCTCAGCCGCATCTTGCAAGACGAAGCGCTGACCGTCGACGCCAACGGGTGGCCTCGCAAGCTCATCATCTTCACTGAACACCGCGACACTCTTGATTACCTCGCTGGCCGCATCCGGACCTTGATCGGCAAGCCCAACGCCGTGCAAGCCATCCACGGCGGTGTGCGCCGCAAGGAACGGCGCATGATCACCGAAGAGTTCACCAAGAACCGCGACTGCCAGATCCTGCTGGCCACTGATGCCGCCGGCGAGGGTCTCAACCTGCAAGCCGCCCACCTGATGGTCAACTACGACCTACCGTGGAACCCCAACCGCATCGAACAACGCTTCGGCCGCATCCACCGCATCGGCCAAGAAGAAGTCTGCCGGCTGTGGAATCTTGTCGCCAGCAACACCCGCGAAGGCGCGGTCTTCGAACGCCTGCTGGAAAAGATCGAAGAACAGCGAAAGGCATACGGCGGAAAGGTATTCGACGTTCTCGGCGAAGCATTCTCCGAGACACCGCTCCGGGACCTGCTGCTGGAAGCGATCCGCTACGGCGACTTGCCCGAAGTGAGGGCGAAGAGAGACGAAGTAATCGACCACACCGTGGGCGACGGACTCAAGGACCTGCTCGACGAACGCGCCCTGGCGTCGGATCATCTCGCCGACGCCGATCTGGCCAAGCTCCGCGCCGCCATGGACGAAGCCCGAGCCCGCCGTCTACAACCGCACTACATCGAGCTCGCGTTCAAAACCGCGTTCACCCGACTTGGTGGACGTATCGCCAAACGCGAACGTGGTCGCTACGAGATCGCCAACGTCCCAGCGCAAATCAGAGCCAGTAAGTACCAACCGATCGCGACCAAGTACGACCGAGTCGCCTTCGACCTGGAACACGTACACCCGGAGGAACTGACACGCGCCGACTTGCTCGCACCAGGACACCCGCTGCACGACGCGGTAATGGACGAGGCGATCCGGCATTTCGGCGGCACGCTCCACAGCGGCACGGTGCTCGTGTCGGCGGCGCTGGACGAGCCCCATTTGCTGGTCGGTGTCGTCGAAGAGGTCGCCGACGCTACCGGTGCCGCAGTGTCCAGACGATTCGGCTACGCCTATGTCGACAGCCTGGGCACCGTGGCGCCCGCCGGCCCGGCACCGTACCTGGACTGTGTCGCTGCCCCTGACATCCCGGCCGTGGCGGCGGCACGACGATATCCTTGGCTTGCCGACGCCGAGGATCGCGCAACCAGCTGGATTATCACCACGCAACTGCCCGAATACCTCGCCGAGGTGCAACCACGTCGTGCGGCCGAACTCGCCAAGGCTCGGGAGCTTGTCGTGAACCGGCTTGAAGGAGAACGTGACCGGCTTCTTCTGGACGCTGCCGTTGCAGCCGAGAAGGAACGTGCGGGCGAAAAGCCGAAAGAGTCAGCCGAAAGCCTTAACCGGAAGGCCGTCGAGCTTGACGCTCGTCTGCGCAAACGCCTCGAGCTGCTCGACAAGCAGGCCTTGATGTCGACCAAGCCGCCGCGCATCATCACTGCCGCGCTCATACTCCCGGTTTCCTTAGTGGAAGGCGAGTTGCCAACCTCAGCGCCAATTCACGCCAAAGAGACCAAAGAGGTCGAACGCCGAGGTGTCGACCTAGTGATGGCGACGGAACGAATGCTTGGCCGGACACCGGTCGAACAAGCATTCAACAACAAGGGATTCGACATCCTGTCCTCAGATGCCGGCGGTGACACCTACCGCATCGAGGTCAAAGCCCGACTCGACGGTGCCACCGACTTCTTCGTCACGCACAACGAAGTGATGGTCGGCAAGAACGCAGTACCGCGGTATCGGCTGGCGCTGGTCAAGGTGGATCCACGAGGATCAGCCCATGACGAGCTCCGATACCTCGACAACCCGTTCGCCTCGACAGACCTCGGTGACTTTGATGCCACCGGAGTCCGCGGCGACTGGAACAAAATGTGGAACAAGGGAACTGAGCCATTCTGATGACTTCCAAGAGTCAAGTACCAAAGCGCAAGCTGATCGAGGTCGCGTTGCCTCTGGAAGTGATCAACCGGGAATCGGCCCGAGAAAAATCAATCCGCCATGGCCACCCCTCCACACTGCATCTGTGGTGGGCGCGCCGTCCGCTCGCCGCGGCGCGCGCGGTCTTATTCGCCCAACTCGTTGATGATCCCTCCTCGCATCCCGAGGAATTCCCCACCGAGGAATTGCAACGAAAAGAACGTGAGCGCCTCCACAAGGTCATCGAGCGCCTGGTCGTCTGGGAGAACATCCAGGACGAGAAATTGCTCGCCGAAGCACACGCGGAAATTTTGAAGTCCACCGACGGCAATCCCCCGCCGATCCTCGACCCCTTCGCCGGCGGCGGCACGATACCGTTGGAGGCTCAGCGACTCGGACTCGAAGCCCATGCGTCAGACCTGAATCCCGTCGCAGTACTGATCAATAAGGCGCTTATAGAGATTCCGCCGAAATTCGCCGGGCAGCCACCAGTTCACCCTGATATTGCCCGTGATCAGCTCGGACACCCGTGGCCCCGCGCCACTGGACTGGCAGAGGATGTACGCCGCTACGGCCAATGGATGCGCGACGAAGCCGAGAAGCGCATCGGCCACCTATATCCCAAAGCCGTCCTCCCCGATGGATCTCAGGCAACGGTGATTGCCTGGATCTGGGCTCGAACGGTCACCTGCCCGAACCCCGCTTGCGGTATCGCGATGCCATTGGTGCGCTCATGGTGGCTCGGCAAGAAGAAGGGCAAAGAAGCCTACGTCGTACCGTCCGTTGTTGACGGCAAAGTCCAGTTCACGATCGGCCACGACCCGAAACGCGCACCCGCCTCAGAGAGCGACGGCACCGTGCACCGCACCGGCGCGACCTGCATTGGGTGCGCGGCCACTGTAGAACGCGAACACATCAAGGCCGAGGGCCGAGCAGGGAGTATGGGCGCCCAACTCATGGCCACCGTTGCCGAAGGACACCGCACGCGGATCTACCTCGCGCCCACAACCGAACACGAAGCCGCAGCACAGGTGTCGCGTCCAATCGACGTACCAGATCAGCAACTTGGCTACCACCCCAAAGACATCTGGACACCACCGTATGGGCTGACAACGTTCGCTGATCTATTCACGGCGCGGCAGCTCACCGCGCTCACCACATTCAGTGACCTCGTCACGGACGCCCACGATCGCGTGCTCACCGACGCCTTCGCAGCAGGCCTGCCCGAAGGTGACCGCCTCGAGGCCGGCGGCACCGGCGCGACCGCCTACGCCGACGCCGTCGCAACATACTTGGGGTTGGGCGTTAGCCGTACCACAGACCTTGGTAACTCCCTTGTTACCTGGTCAAACAGCCGAGACCAAGCGCGGAACCTCTTCGCTAGACAGGCGATCCCCATGGCCTGGGACTTCGTTGAAATATCGCCGTTCGCTGGCGCAGCGGGCGATATCGTCATCGCCACAAGGTCTATGGGTGAAGCACTAGATCGTTTGTGTACCGGTCTACCTGGTGTAGCAGAACAGGCTAGCGCCAGCGATCGACCCCTCAGTGGTCAGTTGATTTCGACGGACCCGCCGTATTACGACAATATCGGTTACTCGGATCTTTCAGATTTCTTCTATGTGTGGTTGCGCCGCTCACTGCGGGCAATCCACCCAGGCCTACTGAGCACAATGTTGGTGCCCAAGGCCGAAGAACTCGTTGCTAACCCATACCGGCATGACGGCAGGGGCGGTGCCCACACCTTTTTTGAGGAGGGGTTTAGGGAGGTTTTCCGAAAGGCAAGAGAGTCAGCTTTGCCGGACTTTCCGATCACAGTCTATTACGCATTCAAGCAATCCGAGACCAGCGACGCCGGAGAGGCGTCTTCTGGTTGGGAAACATTGCTAGAAGGCATGATTCGTTCAGATTGGGCAGTAACTGCGACTTGGCCGCTGCGGAGTGAGCGGGGTGGGCGGATGATCAGCATCGGAACCAATGCGCTGGCGTCAGCGATCGTATTGGCGCTCCGGCCACGTCCACAGGATGCATCCCGGACTGATCGTCGTCAGTTTGTCGCAGCACTACAGTCCGAACTTCCGGCCGCACTCAAGGAGCTCCAGCATGGCGCTGTTGCTCCAGTTGACTTGCCACAGGCGGCGATCGGGCCCGGTATGGCAGTGTTCTCCCGCTATGCAGCAGTGCTCGAACCCGACGGCTCAAGAATGTCGGTGCGTTCCGCGCTGGCCCGGATCAATGAGGTCCTCGACCAAGTGCTCAACGAGCAGGAAGGCGACTTCGATCCGACGAGCCGGTTTGCCATTGCGTGGTATCGCCAACACGGCTATGGCACCGGCACTTTCGGGGACGCTAATAATCTCGCCAACGCGCGAAACACCACCGTCAACGCAATGGACCGTGGGGGCATCCTGGCGAGTCGGGCCGGCAAGGTCCAACTCATCAAGCCGTCAGATCTAAGCACGGACTACAACATTCTCGCAGACCTCCACACCAGTAATTGGGAGGCACTGCACCACCTGATCAAGACACTCGAAGGCGAAGGTATCGGTCCAGCGGGTGATTTCTTGCGCACTGCTCTGAGCCGCCCCGACGGTGCTGTCGACGCTGACCTCATCAAAGAGCTGGCGCACCTCTTGTTCCGCATCGCAGAGAGCAACGGCTGGACGAAAGACGCACTGAGTTTCAACACTCTGGTCACCAGTTGGCCCGAGATATCCGATGCGGCACGTTCCGACATGTCTGCAGCCAGTTCGCAAAGTGCATTCGACTTCGATGGGGGGGACGACTGACATGGGCTTCCTGACACCGATGTACGAGTTGGGTGAGTATCTGAAATGGACTCGTTCCGGTGAGATCCAGTTGCCGGACTTCCAGCGCGGATACAAATGGGAAGACGAACGCATTCGTCAGCTCTTGGTGACGGTGTTGCGCGGACACCCGATGGGTGCGGTCATGCTGCTGAAGACCGGCAACTCACAGGTGCGGTTCAAGCCGCGGGCCATCGAGGGTGTCGACCTCACCCCAGGCACCGACGCGAAGTACCTGCTTTTGGACGGGCAGCAGCGTCTGACATCGCTGACGCAAGCCCTCAGCGGGAATGGTTTGGTCGCAACGAAAGATAGCCGCGGACGATTGCTCGATCGGCGCTACTTCGTCCACATGGAAACCGGTCTCAGCGACCCGAACCGCGTTGATGATGCGGTGATTTCGGTACCGGCTGACGGCGTCGTTCGGTCGAACTTCGGCAAAGACGTGGTGCTCGACCTCAGCGATCAGGACAAGCAACACGAGCATGGCTACTTCCCGCTGAACCTGCTCTACGGCGACTACATGAGCTGGATCCTGGAACTACAGAACCCGGCGCTAGGCAAGCACTTTCATGACAAGTTCATCAAGCAGTCAGCCACCTACGACATCCCCGCGATCATCTTGGACGAGGACACCGACAAGGCGGCCGTGGCCACCGTGTTCGAAAAGGTGAACATTGGCGGCCTGTCTCTCAACGTGTTCGAATTGCTCACCGCAGTCTTTGCCGGCGACGCCGACTACTACGCCAAGTCAGGCGAAGACTTCCGGCTCAACGACGACTGGCGGGAAACCCAACTCAAGTGGTCGTCCTACCCGGTGCTGGCGGCCGTCGAGAATACCGACTTCCTCCAAGCGGTCACCATGCTCACCACCCGCCAACGCCACCTCGCCGACACCTCCGACCGGCCGCCGGCCATCTCGGCCAAGCGCGAGGACGTACTGAAGCTGACCCTGAGCGACTATCTGCAGTGGCGTGAACCTTTGCGCGAGGCGTTCATCTGGGCGTCAACATTCCTGGCCGACCGCCACATCTTCGCTCCACGAGACGTGCCCTACCCCAAACAGCTGGTTCCGCTGGCCACCATCAAGGTGGTGCTAGGCAAGCAAGCAGATCTGATCAGTGTGAGTGAACGTCTCGTCCGCTGGTATTGGTGTGGCGTGCTCGGCGAACTCTACGGCTCGGCAATCGAATCACGGTTCGCCCGTGACATCGAGATGGTTCCGCCCTGGGCCACCGACGGCTCCGCGCCGGTGCCGAGGACCGTACAGGACAGCAGCTTCACCGAATCCCGTCTGCACTCGCTGCGAACACGAAACGCCGCCGCCTACAAGGGTATTGCCGCGCTCATCCTCGCCGGAGGTGCGCGGGACTGGATGGAAGACAAAGCCCTGGACAAGGTTCAGTACGTCGACCTCGCCGTCGACATCCATCACATCTTCCCCCAGAAGTGGTGCGACACTAACGGCATCGATGCCGAACACCGGGAGAGCATCGTCAACAAGACGACGATCAGCGCGCGAACCAACCGCACAATCGGCGGTGTCGCCCCGTCGTCGTACCTTCCGGTCATCGAAACCCGAGCGCAGATCGACTCGACGCATCTCGACGGCCTGGTGGCCACTCACCTGATTCCGGCCGAGTTCCTCCGCCAGGACCACTTCGAGAATTTTTTCCGCACGCGGCGCGAATCGCTGTGCGAGCTGGTCGAAAATGCGATCGGTAAGGCAGTGCAACGAGACATCGACTTGGGATTCGCGGACGAAGATTCGGCACAGTTCGAGCCCGAGGCGTTTCCCCACGACGTAGGCATGGAGAACGACTGATGGCACTGAGCAATCGTGACCGAATCGATCGCATGTTCCAGACGATGGCGCCCCCGCTCGATGACTTCATCGCCTCGGTTATCGGGCAGGGCGATCCAGCGCTCGGAGCTGCCTGGACAAAATTGGTTCAACACAAGGACGGGAAGAAGGGTGCGCCGTCCGACAAAACGTACAACCCGCTCGACCCGCAGGTCCAGTTCCGCATCCTCACCGAAACGAACATCACCAACGGTTTCAAGCCGGGCTGGTACCCGTTCAGCAAAACACTGGGCAAAGCCGGGGAGTCCTTCGCCATCGAACTCCGCGCAGTCCGTAACACGTGGGCCCACAACGGCACCTTCAGCGATGACGACGCCTACCGCGCGCTGGACACCGGCGAGCGACTGCTCAAGCTCATCGGAGCGGCCAAGGAGGCCGACGAGGTTCACGCCATCCGCCTCAACCTACGCCGTGTCACCGCCGACAAAGACGACAAGAAGACACTCAAAGCCGCCGTCGACAACCCCGAGGCTGCGGGCCTCAAACCCTGGCGCGAAGTACTGCCACCCCACCACGACGTCGCTACCGGAAACTTCGCCGCCTCCGAATTTGCCGCCGACCTTTATAAAGTCGCCTTCGGCGGCGAGAAGGATTCCGGCTATGCCGACGCGGTTGAGTTCTTTCGCCGCACCTACCTCACCGAAGGCCTGACCGACCTCGTCGGCCGCGCAGTCCGCCGGCTCTCCGCCGACGACAACGCACCGCCTGTTATCAACCTGCAGACCAACTTCGGTGGCGGCAAGACACATTCGATGCTCGCACTGTGGCACGTCGCCGCAGGACTGCCCGTTGGGCAGTTCCCCCAGGACACCCAGGAACTGCTGACCAAGAACGGCTACACCGGTGCCAAGGTCAACCGGGTCGCCATCGTCGGCAACCACTTCAGCCCGGCCGGCACGACCAAGGACGACGGCACCCACGTCAACACCATCTGGGGCGAGCTCGCCTGGCAACTCGGAGGCGCCGAGGCCTACGCCCTGGTCGCCAAGGCCGACGGAGATCGCACCACACCCGGGGAGGCGCTCCACGACCTGCTCGCGAAGTACTCCCCCGCGGTCATCCTGATCGACGAATGGGTCGCCTACGCCCGCTCACTCGTCGGCCGCGACGACCTGGCCGGCGGTACCTTCGACGACCAGTTCACCTTCGCCCAATCCCTCACCGAGGCGGCAAAGGGCACTTCCGGTGTTCTGCTGGTCATTTCCATCCCCGCGTCGGAAACCGGGGACGATTCGGACAAGATCGTCGCCGGCAATGCCGAAGAAGTCGGCGGCGCGCACGGCCTCGAAGCGCTCAAACGACTGCAGAACGTCGTGCGTCGCGTCGCCGAACAATGGCGGCCAGCGTCCTCGGCAGAGGCCTACCAGATCGTCCGACAACGCCTCTTCGTCCAACCTGACGGTGCTGCACTCGCCTCCATCGGAGCCACCGCGCGCGCCTACGTCGACATGTACCGCAAGTACGCCGATGACTTCCCGCGTGAATCCCGCGACACCGCATACGAAGACCGCATCAAGAGGACCTACCCCATCCATCCTGAGTTGTTCGACCGACTCTACGAAGAATGGTCCTCGCTGGAACGCTTCCAGCGCACCCGCGGGGTCCTGCGGTTGATGAGCACCGTTATTCACGCGTTGTGGGCCGGTGAGGACGCCTCGCCCTTGATCATGCCCGGGTCCATCCCGCTGGCCACATCCAACGTCAACGCCGAACTCACGTCCTACCTGCAAGATTCGTGGAAAGCGATCATCGACGCCGATGTCGACGGGCCAACCTCCGAGCCTGCGCGGATCGACAAGGAGAAGCCCGTCTTCGGTCAGCGGTCGCTGACCAAGCGGCTGGCCCGCACGGTGTTCTTTGGCGCCACTCCGACTATAGGGTCCGCGCACAAGGGCCTCGAAACCCAGCGGGTTTTCCTGGGCACTGCTGTCCCGGGTGATGTTCCGGGGAACTTCCATTCCGCGCTGACCCAGCTTGGTGACCGGGCCACCTACTTCTACTCCGGATCTGGGAAGTACTGGTATGACCTGCAGGCCAACATCACCCGCACCGCCAAGGATCAAGCCGAGCGGCTTCACAAGGAAGACGTTTCGGCCGAGATCGCCCGCCGCCTGCAAGGACAGGCGAAGACTCGTGGGGACTTCGCGGGTGTGCACGTGTGCCCTGAATCGAACGCGGATATACCCGACACCGACGAAGCCCGACTGGTCGTCCTGCATCCGAAGGTTGCGCACAAGCGCGGATCGGACTCACCTGCCAAAGCGTTCGCGCAGAAGGCGACCGAGCAGCGTGGCACCGCCAACCGATCCAACCGCAACATGCTGGTGTTTCTAGCAGCCGACGAAGCACGACTCGAGGAACTCGACGCCGCCACGCGGGACTACCTCGGCTGGTCACACGTGCTGGCCAACGAGGCCGACCTGGATCTCACCCAGAACCAAAAGAATCAAGCGTCCACCCGGCAAGCGCACGCCGACCAGACGGTGAAGTCTCGTCTGCTGCAGACGTTCACGTGGGCACTCGTCCCGTCACAGCCTGATGCGAGCGCTCCGTTCGTTGTGCGGGAAACAAAGGTCGAAGGCCAGGCGGAGTCGCTGGCTGAGCGGGTCTCCCGCCGGCTCGGCAACGACGGCGATCTGTCAGTTCGCCAAGCCGCGGTGACGATTCGCCTCGCCATCAATAAGGTGCCCCAAATCTGGAAGGACGGGCACGTCACCCTCGGCGCGCTGTGGGGGCTGTACTGCCAGTACCCGTACATGCCGCGGCTGCGGGATCGGCGCGTTCTGGAGGAGGGCGTGCTCGATCTTCCAATGATTTGGGAGACCGACGCGTTTGCCCTGGCAACCGGCATCGACGCTGCCACAGGACGGTTTGTCGGACTTTGGATCCCCGAAGACAGCAATTCAGCTCCTGCTCCGGTGGACTCGCTGCTCTTGGTGCGTCCCGACGTCGCGATCCATCAACGAGAGCACGAGAAACCAACTGAAACGGGTTCCGACACCGACACTGAAACCGGAGAGGGCACCGGGACGGGAAGTGGGACTGGGACAAGCGCCGGAATTGGCACCGGCCCCGGCCCTATCGATATCGCGTTCACGCGGTTCTACGGAGTCAAGACGCTCAGCTCGGACAAGATCGCGATGGACTTCAAGAACATCGCCGATGAGGTGATCGCCAACCTTCGGGAACAGGGCATCAACCTGATCGTGAAGATCGAGATCGAAGCGGTGGACGCAACAGGCTTTGATGAGAACAAGATTCGCACGGTGTCGGAGAACGCGAAGACCTTGAAGTTTGACCAGTCGGGGTTCGAGAAAGAATGACCACCGACAAGCTTGCAGAGTGGAGATGATGAGTTGTCCCGATTCGCACCACGGATACAGTCGACGCCGCTTCTTGGCCGAATATTCGGGTCCGGCGTGCGAACACCGCACCGACGAACTCGACAAGTGGCTCGAGGAGACACTCAAGCGCGAGTTCAAGCTTGACGCCATCGAGCGTGACGAGGACGGCGACATCCCCATCTCCCGCGGAAGCGCGGTTGTGTACGTACACACTGCGGATGACGATCCACCGCGCATCGAGATCTTTTCCCCGCTGCTGGAGGAGTTCACCATGCGCCCCGAGGTGTTCGCGGCAGTCAACTCCATCAATCGAAATACACCGCTCGCCAAGGCATACGTCGACCCAGACAACGCACAAATCGTGCTGACCGCGGAGTTGTACATCTTCAACGAACTCTCCCCCGACCAGTTATTGGCAACTATCGACCTTGTGGCCGACCGAGCGGACCACTACGACAGCCTTCTTCAGAAACGGTTCGGCGGCAGAACCATGCTCGACGACGATGAACGCGACGAGTTCGATGTCTAACACACCGGGGCGGTTGCTCCGACAGTTCAGTGACGAGATCATCGATCTGGCCGAGCGGGTTGTGCTCTCCACGGCCATCGTCAAGGGACAGACCCACGATTTCGAGGAAGGCAGCGGGTCCGCGTTCCTCTACGACGTCGAACACCTCGTCACAAACAATCACGTAGTGCAAGACCTTGTCGAACCCATCTATGTTCAGCTTCCCGGCGCACAGCAGGCCGAGGGACGGGTAGTCGGTCGCGACCCTTTGACCGATCTGGCGGTCCTTCGCGTGGACCCGCAATCTGCTCAGCCACTGATGATTTCACCCATGGGGGCTCGACTGGGTGAACTCTGCTTCGCATTCGGCAGCCCTTTGGGTGAGTTCCCGGAGAGCATCAGCATCGGCATCGTGAGCGGACTGAAGCGGAGCCTTCCCACCGGCGACAAGCAAGCGATCTTTGACGTCATCCAGACGGACGCGGCGATCAACCCGGGGAACTCCGGGGGGCCGTTGGTGAACGTCGACGGTCAAGTAATCGGTGTGAACACGGCAGCTATTCCCGAGGCAGACGGCATCAGCTTCGCCGTTCCCGCCGACACCGTCGCCGAGGTCGTCCATGAACTCATCACGTACGGAGCGGTTGAACGCGCATCGCTCGGAGTGAGCGTCGCGCGTCGGGCGATCGACCGAGCACCTGGTGGCCATGCTCTCGTCGTGACCGCTGTTCGCGATTATTCAGCTGGCCCGTTCGAGCGCGGCGATGCCATCATCGCTGTCGGCGATCGAGACATCCACTCCCAGAATGACTTACTGCGCGCATTGCGGCGAGATGCCGCCAACCGAAGGGTTACAGTCGTGGTCCTGCGTGGCGACCACGAAGTCTCGGTTGAGTGTCGGCCTCGCAGCGTGCGAACTTTCGGCTGAGCACGGCATTTCGGCGAGCATAAGGACGAGACGTCTGAGAAAGCCCGGTTCTGGATCAGGGGGGACGACCGGACGCCCGGTCGGAAAAGAATGCACGCCCGTCAGTCGTAACCCGCGCGTACCCGACAATTGACATATTTATCCAAGTGGCACAGCTGATGTGAAAGTCTGAAGCCACACGATCCGAAATTCGCCTGGCTCGCTCGTCTCGTTTCCAGAATCGTCGGACAAAAAACTGAGCCTGGATCTCGATCTCGATGTCCCCGAGCATGTGCTCCCGACGCGATTTCATCGTTCGCACTGAAATATGGTGGCGGTCCAGGTAGCGGGCGCCCGAAGTGAGTTCTTTAGCGACGATGTCTCGGATGGCATTGATGCTTTCGCTATTCAGCTCATTTATCTCCTCCGACAAGATCAAGAAGCAGGTTGGCATGTTCCACCGTTCTTGAGACTTATCCGGAAAACTTGTGCCTCTTGACCGAAGTGGAGGATGCGATCGAGGGCCTGCGCCTCCAAGTTAGCCATAAGTGCGAGCCCTTCCGGGTTGTCAACTCGAACCACGCCGAATAGTTCTGTCATCCCAACGCTTCTGCATCGCTCCATCAAATAGCGCGCGAGGCAAGTGCCCAATCCGTGCCCTTTGTAGAGCTGACTCAAGAACACTACGAACTCGATTTGATCGTTGTCTTCGCTCAGAACCTGGAGCCCGACCTGACCTACCATCGAGGAGCCTTGCCAAATTCCGTGGACACCAAAACTGTAACGCCAATAGTGTCCCAGCCGAAATTGCAATAAGCCTGAATAGTAGTCACCAGACTTCCGCTCCCGCTCCCAGGCAAACGTGACGTCATCCCGGCCCAAGGCAATAAGATCATCAAGGTCGGCAGGTTCTAGTTGGCGTCCCTGCACGCCACACGCCGTCCAACCACTGGGCGGTAGTACCGTTCGAGCACGGGTGATGTTCTGGATCATCCAGCACCTGGCATGAAAAACGCAGGGAGTCCATCGTCGAAAGACACCCGTATCACGGTGGAGTGGTCGGCAAGTGCGAAGAAGGGTGAAACTTTGACGTCGTCAATCGTACGTGGCCACGAATTCGACACCGCAACTCCATTCCAAGCATATGCACCACCCGATCCCGCCAATGCGAACTGTCCAGGCTTGGGGTGCACCGTCCCGCGGATAGCGCCGGGAAAGTGAGCTGTAATCACATCCAGCCATCTGATCGAAAGATTGACTGCTGAGTATCGATATGCGGCGTCCTCGCAGAGTGCTTCGAATTCATACCACCGCTCTGCGAGCGCGCTATTGGCCGGAACCACCGTGGAGTAGATCATTTGGCGTGCCTCGTCGTCGTCGAGGTCAGCAAGCAGAAGCTTCGAGTTTATATTTCGCTTCATCCCAGCCGTGAGGTCCGCAAACACCTCTTTGAGAACGACGGTCGACTGCGCTAATGATCGGAGTCGTCTCTCAATCCCGCTGGCAACATCCAGTGGCAGCAGCCCTTGGGCGTCAGATCTCGCCAGTAGGTCTCTGAGAGGGATCACGGAGATCGTGCCCTGCAGGTTCAACTGGTTCCTATAGGCTTTGATACGTCTTAAGTACCGTTCGGCGGAATCCATTGATATCTTGAATAGTTCGGCGTATAGCGAGCCATCGCTGAGGATGAGAACATCCGCACCGTATGGGTGTACCTGATAAAGAGCCTGCGTCAGCCTATGCAGACGAATAAGAAACGAGATGTCAGCGAGGTCGGGTTCTTCAGCGCTATAGGGCACTCGGAAGCGATTCTGGTCCTTGAAGGGGAATCCAGGCAACACGAACAACAGCCGACTCTGGCGCTCGATCGTTTCAACGAGTTCGTCCACAAACTGATTGGGGTCATTGTTCGCGCGATTTCTTGTAGAGCCTATGCGCGGGTCACACAACAATCGGTAGATGCTGGTGGCCATCGCGCGCACATCGTCGCTACTATCCCCGCCGGGTTTGAGTACCTGGTCGAGCTTTTCGCTGGCGTACAGGAACTCTTGCAAGAACTCGGCGCCCACTTCCTGATGCGTCAACTTCGGACGCCCAGGCGGCTCTGGTCTCGACGTCCTTGCCGGAAACTCATTTCGCACGAACGTCAGCAGGCTTTCGACAAGCCAGTCGTCACTCGGCACGTCAGATCGGAACGTCAACGGTTCGGTCACGTATCGCATTGGTGCCATAGACATGCACGCGTCCGTATCAAAGACCGACGTTCTATGCCGTTCCAGCGACTGGGGATCCGCCACAGTGCACCAGTAGCGCTCTAGCTTGCTGTCGGCTGAACGGTGTCCAAGAGGTTCGAGCATACCGCTACGTTTTCCAAACACGGGGCCTTCCCAAGTCCATCAAACGACGTGTTGGCGTGCGCTCAAGCAAGCTCAGGACCTGGCCAGGATAAAAGGTTACGCTGCTGAGCCGTCCCCGCTCGCTGAGCCGTTCGATGGCCCCCTCAGCGATTAACGTCCCACGGTCTGCGACGATCTGAACCCATCGGTGCAGCCTCACGGGCCGGACCTCAGACGCCAGAACAGACTCCGTATCGCGTTCAACCAACCGAAGCCCGCGACCGTCTCGACTCACAACCGCATCTGTGTAGCCAACAGTGGACAGCGCCTTCTGAACCAGGGTCTCGAGAAGCCTCTCATGGTCGTCGTCGGACATATCGAGCGCCAATCCCATAACGACTCGGGCTTCGTTTCCGGCGTTCGGTGAGCGAAATGTAGTCGAGAACGATGTGCCAACAGTGAAAGCTCGTGAATGCCCTGTCACTAGCAGGAACTCACGAATCTGGCTTGCCGGTGACGTGACAAGCGCCACCGCACTGCCAAAACCCGGATACAAGACCTGCATGCCCTCAAGTCCATGGTCAGACAGCGACGTTGAGATTACTTTCGAGTCGAACGGGGTGAATCTCAGGTCTTCCATTTCGTCAGATAACACGCGGATCGTCTTACTTAGAAGGACTCGAGCCGCCTGCTCCTGCATGTCAATATCAAGGTCACCGTACGGCGTATCCAGGTCTGCGACCGGTTCCGGGTGCATGGAGCAATCCAGCGTCACCGCCTCTGCATTTCTGGTGTTTACTCGCAGGCTCCCGGTCACTCGGATTCGTTTGCCGCGTGAGACAGCTGCCCCCTTGGGAACTCGGATCCATACCGTCCCGGTGGCGTCCTTCAGTTCAACGTCCACCGTGTCCCGATGAGTCTTATGTCTCACAATCCAGCCCGTGACCGTAAATACCCGACCACACCCGTCCAGGTTTAGGTCGTTGACGAAGACCTGACGAGCCTTATCCGAACTGCTCAAGTACGTGCCCCGCGAGTTCAATTGTTTCAGCACTGGTTTGGAAGTGCGGTGACAGCCGAAAAATGCGAGTTGCCCCGTTCGTCGGAAAATGTAGCGGGCAATCCCAGTCAGCCATCGTCGAGATCACGAGACCTGCTTGGTCAAAGGCAGCCTGTAGGTCGGCCTCTCGATCGGGATCAGAAAGGTAGAAACCGACGATCCCCGTGCGGGCGTCGACATGGCCGATCAAACGCATTAGTGGGTTCGACAGAACAGCAGCCCGGAGGCGAGTTGCCTGAGCCGCTAAGTCCTCGGATACATTCTGCTGGTCTACATTTCGGTATTGGGACAACGCGACGCCTAGCCCCATGAAGCTGGCGACACTGCGTTCCCAAAGTTCAAACTGTCGGCCGTCAGTACGCACATCAACGCCGGTAACCACGCCGTCCCGAATAGCGAGATCCGCGGAAGCGAGGTCTACTTGTGGCGTGTGAACATCTGACCCCTGCCTCACGTAGAGGAACGCGGTTCCTCGTGGACCTCGCAGCCACTTCCGTCCACTACCTGTATAGACATCACAGTGCAAAGTAGAAACGTTCACCGGAATTTGCCCGACTGCCTGGCAGCCATCAACTAAATATGTAGCGCCGTACCTCGCCGCAATACCGCCAATCTTCTCGACCGGGTTCACAATGGAACCATGAGCTGCGGCATGACTGACCGCGACTAGCTTCGCACCGTCCGCAACATAGCGCTCGAACTGCGTTAGATCGAAGTCGCCCCGAGGATCGCAGGGAACTACCTTCACGGCTGCGCCAACCTGGCGTGCGTAGTGATAAAGGGTAACTAGGTTGGTGCCGAATTCTGAAGACAGCGTGACTATCCTGTCTCCTCGTTTGAGGCCGCATCCGTAGAGTGCCATGTTCCACGCCCGAGAAGCACTGTCGTGGAGCGATATGGCTTCAGTCGGCGCACCCAGGATTGCAGCTGCGCTCGCGTAGCACTCGGCCATTTCGTCCGCAACTTGCCGAGCCGCCGCATACGGACCGACTTTTTGCTCAAGGCTGAAATGTTGCACGACAGCATGGAGAGTTTCGTCTGCCACGATCCCCGCACCCGCGTTATTTAGATAGTGCACGCTGTTCCCTATCGCTCCGGTCCAGAAGCGAGACGAACAACGCCCTCGCCAAGTTCCCGAATGCGCCAATGGACGGGGCGCACATCCATGTCTTTGATCATGCCTCTCGCCTCGAGATTCCGCACCGCACCACGAAGCTCTACCTCGGGGATGCCGACCGCAGCGGCGATTTCGCTTGCCGATAGTTGTCCGCCATTGCGCTCGATGGTTTGAAGGATGCGCAACTGGGTCGCGTTTAAGCCTCGCAAGGAGTCAGCGATCATCACCGCGCGCTCGACCTCGACGGTGTCGCCCTTCACGACCTCGCCCAGAAGGGCCCCGAACAAAGCGTCGAGCGCCTCATCGGAATCAACAACGTCTCTTAGCAGCCGCAGGAAGGTGTCCGCGAGCTGTGGCTCTTCATCGAGACGTTGGACGCCCGACTCAATTTGTCCGTCAATGCTCGTTAGCGCCGCGGTAGCGACTCGCTCAGCCCGGGCGGCACGCCGCGCAATCGCACGAGTCGTGATCCTGCCAACGCGCGCAATCACGGGTGGTGCGGCGCCACCCACTGCTGCTCCGATGGGACCGCCTACGGCGAACCCGACTAGAGCGCCTACGACTGAACTTGTCGTGTCTATTGCTAGCTCAGCAACACCATCTCCGGGCGCAGCTTCGTCCCCCATATAGTCGACGCTAGCAGGCGAAGCGGCGTCACAAGCGCTAAGCAACGCGTAACATTAGCGATTCCTTGTCCCCCCGTCGGCGAATGCGGCGCTGGCATACAGCCCGTATGGATCTGGGCGCCGCCGTAAACGGGACGTCTGGCAACGGCACGCTTCGGATTGGGCTTAATTCCGGACCTGTTGCTCCAACGAGCCAGAATCCATGCAATAGCCGGCACCGGACAACAGGGCTCCCCTTAATCATGCGCGTCGACCAAGCGACACCGTCGCACCGCCGTTCGTGTCCGTAACCATCCCGGCACCATTTCGCTACATTCAGCAACTCGCAACCGCGCTAGAGCGCAAATTCGCACGCGACCAGATTTCGCACTACCTCTGCCACGCAGGTCAGCAGCCGCCACGGGAGTCGGTCGTCTGCAAACCGACACGCCACGCCTACATGCGCCTCCCGAACTGCCTTTGTGGGCCCTGAATAGTTCCCACCATCTGCGTCATGCCAGGCGCAACAATGTCGGCGGCACATCCTCAGAACCCGCTCCGGCACTCTCAGGTTGTCGCGGACTCTGCCCGGCACTCTCAGGTTGTCGCGGATTCCGTCCGGCACTCCCATGTTGCCTCGGAC
>Ga0265293_10003362_pt1 | contig 29798 bp, 27 predicted proteins | sample Munlanlewell138R_FD_192505 | JGI IMG/M metagenome (GOLD analysis project Ga0265293, IMG submission 192505) | Leachate microbial communities from a municipal landfill in Southern Ontario, Canada - Leachate well 138R | ecosystem: Engineered > Solid waste > Landfill > Unclassified | place: Canada... | reverse complement strand
TGTACCGAGGGCGGGAATCGAACCCGCAAGGGCCGAAGCCCGGGGGATTTTGAGTCCCCTGCGTCTACCAGTTTCACCACCTCGGCAGTGCAGTTGTGATTTTCCTGATTAATCGAAACAAAGTCAAGTAAAAACTTCATTAAATAAGGACCGGAAAAACCATGAAAGTCAAGTTTAAACGCCTTTCGCCGCTGGCAAAGCTCCCCTCCAGACAGCATGCTTACGACGCTGGATACGATGTCATATCCATTGAAGAAAAAGTCATTCCCGCCGGAAAATGGGCGCTGGTCCGGACCGGTCTGGCCGTAGAATTGCCGGAGGAAATGGAGCTGCAGGTACGCTCCCGCAGCGGGCTGGCATTAAAACAAGGCGTTTTTTGCCTGAATGCGCCGGGCACGGTGGATGCCGGCTACCGGAACGAGATCGGCGTGATCCTGGCGAATCTCGGCGACAGCGATTTTTTCATTCATCCCGGCGACCGGATCGCGCAATTTATTTTTCAGACCCCGAAACATCCCGATATCCTGGAAGTTGAAGAGCTGAGCAAATCCGACCGCGGTTTGGGCGGATTCGGTTCAACCGGTTTGAAATAGGAGTCATCAAATGAAACGTTACGGTTTATTATTGGCAATTCTTATGCTGTTTGCGGCCTGCGACAGTCCGGACATGAACACTTCCGTACAAGAAAACCTCCGCTCCTCGGAAGTTCCCCCGCCACCCGGAAAGGGCGGCCTTGTTGCGGAGTATTCCATCGCCGATGCAAAGGTGATGATGCGGGAATCCAATCAAGAACAAAAGATCATCCGTTCCGCCAGTCTGCGTTACGAGGTCAATGATATGGAAAAGGCCTTAACGGATATAAATGCCCTGCTGGAGCGTTACAAGGGAGAAGTTCAGAATGAACACCGCTACAGTCAGCCCGAGCGGCTGAACAGTAATCTTGTCCTCCGGATCCCGGCGAAGCAATTTGATAATTTTATCGCCGATTTGCTGAAAGGTGAAAACATACGCCGGCTGGAAGAACGGAACATTTCCGCCAGGGACGTTACGGAGCAATTCATTGACGTGGAAACGCGCCTGAAGACAAAAAAACAGACGATGGAGCGCTATCAGGAACTGCTTCAGAAGGCGCAAACCGTATCCGATATCATCAACGTAGAAGATAAGATACGGCGCCTGCAGGAGGAGATCGAATCGCAAGAGGCACGTCTTAAATACCTTAGCACTCAGGTGGAGATGAGCGAGGTCCGGATCGATATCTATGAAGTGATAAAGACAGGTTACGTTCCCGAAAGATCGACCGGTTTCTTATCGATCCTGTTAAGATCCCTGCACGACGGACTTAACGGCATGATCGTTGTTTTCTTTTGGATCGTACGACTCTGGCCGCTGTGGCTGATCTTTCTGGTCCTGGCTTTTCGGAAAAAATTCACCCGAAATAAGGACCGGTAAACTATGAAAATCCTCATCCTTTGCACCGGCAATTCCTGCCGCAGCCAGATGGCGCATGGGTTCATGAAAAATTTTGATGCGCGTCTTGAAGTTTATTCCGCCGGTGTCGCTCCCGGATACCGGGTGGCGCCTGAGGCGGTGCAGGTCATGGCGGAAAAAGGCATCGATATCAGCAAACATCATCCGCATGACGTGCGCGAATACCTGGAGGAATCCTTCGACTATGTGATCACGGTTTGTGATCACGCCAGAGAAAGCTGTCCGTTTTTCAGCGGTGAAGTCAAACATCGTCTTCATTATCCTTTTCCGGACCCTTATCATGCCCCGGGCGGACCAGAAGCCGTCATGCTCGTCTACCGGGAAGTCCGTGACGCCATCGAAAAAAAATTCAATGATCTCTACGAATATGAGATCAAGGGGAAATTATGAATTTTTCCGAACTTGTCAAGACCCGTGAAAGCGTCCGTAAATATCTGGATAAGCCTGTTGAACGGGAGAAGATCGAGCGTTGTCTCGAAGCGGCGCGACTGGCGCCCTCGGCACACAATTCCCAGCCCTGGGAATTTATTGTTGTTGAAGAACCCCTGCTTCGTGAAAAAGTAGCGAGGGCCACTTTTTCGGAGCTTGTACGCTTTAACCGCTTTGCCCTGAATGCTCCGGTGTTGGTTGTGATGCTTTCCTGGATCCCCTCCCTGTCGGTCCTGACCGGCGGCGCATTGAAGAAACGCCGTTTCAATCTCATCGATACCGGGATCTGCGCGGAGCATTTTTGCCTGCAGGCGGCGGAAGAGGGACTGGGGACCTGCATGCTGGGATGGTTTGACACGCGAAAGGTCGGCAAGCTCCTCAATATCCCTTTCCCGAAAAAGCCGGTGCTTGTCATCACTCTGGGTTATTCCGCGCATTCCGCGATCCGGGAGAAAAAGCGGCGGAGTCTGGATGGTGTGCGCAAATATCTTTCTTGAATACCCGATGGTTGATCTGTCGTGAAGCGTGAATTCCGGCCTTGGCACCGGATAAAGGTCTCCTGCCTTAAGAACGATAAGAAATTTACGATTTGTGGTCCATAGAGTAAGCTGAACATCCAAACGGAAATCCGCGCAAGTTTTGAGGATTATTTGGAATCCGGGCAGTAAGTATTTGAGATTTTGAATTTATTTGAGTCAATTTATTTGGGTCAATTGTTTTGAGTCAAATAATTTGGGGCAATTTATTTGAGTCAATTTATTTGAGTCAAATATTTTGCGTCAATTCCTCAGGGAAGAAAAGCATTCCAGCCGGAACTGTGAATTGATTGCAATTCAGTTCCATCATGATAAATAAAATAAGCTTCCACGCCCTGCAGGGATTCGATAAATGCCATTCCTTTGTCTTTTCCCAGGACGATCGCCGCGGTAGCGGTCGCATCCGCCAGCATACAATTTTGTGCGATCACGGTCACGGAAGTGAGCTCATGCTCAATGGGATGTCCGCTGCCCGGGTCGATCAGATGTGAGTAGCGCTTGCCTTCGAGCATGTAAAACTGCTGATAATCTCCGGAAGTGGCGCAGGCCATATTGCTCAGATCGATCACGGCAGGATATCCTTCCTGAGGTTCCGGAGCCGCGATCCCGAGGCGCCAGGCTTTTCCGCTGCGTGTGCCCAGGACCCGGACTTCTCCCCCGATCTCCACCAATACATTCTCATATCCCTGGCGCTGTAGCGCCTCTGCCAGCAGGTCCACGCCGTAACCCTTGGCGATCGCCGAATAATCCAGTTCCAGATAAGGATCGTTTTTTTGCAGGGCATCCCCGCAGATTTGCAGTTTTTTAAAGCCTACATGCTTCAGGGCGGCGGTTAGTGTATCGGGATGCGGTGCCTCCACTGCGCCGTCGTCGCCGAAGCCCCAGAGCCGGACCAGCGGGGAGACCGTGGGATCAAAAGCTCCGCAGGACCTGCGGTAAATTTGATCCGCCATCCGGGTAACCTCCATAAATTCAGCGGAAACCGGATAAGGATCCTGTCTGCGGTAGCGGTTGAAAGCCGCGATCTCGCTGTTTTTGTCATAGCGGTTCAGGCTGCGGTTCACGGCACTCAGTACGGAATCGATGGTCTGTTGCAGCTCCGCCTGTTCCCCCGGATTTGTTTTCCCGGCGATCTTGACGGTATAAAAGGTCCCCATGGTCTGGCCGCGGAATTGCACCAGAGGTTCTGCGGAACAGGCCGCAAGGAGGACCAGCGCAAGCAAAGAGCAGAAACCGGCGAATAATAACGATGTTTTTTTTGGCATGCACAGCTCCGGAAAAAAGGCGTTCATAAAGATTAACGGTTGAAATTTACGAATTATTTTCGCATTTTCAAGTTTGTTACAGCATAAGGAGCGTAAATGTTCAAGAAGCTTTCAGGATATTTGCTCTTCATCACTATAGGAGCAACATTATTGATGAGTTCATGTGAAAAACCGGGTTTAAAATACAAGGCTCTTGAAGGGATGATGCAGGATGCCGTTGCCGATTCGGCCTGGCCCGGCTGCGTTCTGCTGGTCGGCCGGGGAGACAGTATCGTGTTCTGGGAGGCTGCCGGCTACACGAGTTATGCGCAGATACAAAAAATCCGGAAAGATGATATCTTCGACCTTGCCTCCGTTTCCAAGGTCATCGGCAGCACCTCCGCACTTATGATGCTGACGGAATCCGGACAGATCGGCCTTGAGGACCGCGCCGTGAAATATCTTCCGCAATTACGCGGCCCCGATGCCCTGACGACGATCCAGAAAAAGCAGATCAGCATCCGGCATTTGCTGACCCATACGGCGGGTTTTGAGCCCTTCCGGCTCTTTTACCAAATGGATATCCCGCAGGAAGCGCGCTGGGACAGCGTTTACCAAAGTCCCCTGCTGACAAAGCCGGGAACTGCGACCGTCTATTCGGACATCGGTCTGATGCTGCTGGGTAAGATCATCGAAGCCGTAACGGGACTCCCCCTGGACAGCTATCTGCAAAAGGCAATATTCGAACCCCTGAAAATGGAGGATACCTTCTACAATCCGCCTGCCGGATTGCGGGAACGCATTGTTCCCACGGAAATCGATCCGGAACGGGGTGGGCTGGTGCACGGCATCGTTCATGACGAGAATACCGAAAGTCTGGGCGGTGTCGCCGGTCATGCGGGGCTGTTCTCCACAGCAGGGGACCTGAGCCGCTTTTGCCGCATGATGCTCAATATGGGCGAATTGGAGGGTATCCGCATTTTTGAGCCGGAAACGGTGCGGCAATTCACAGCCCGGATCTCGGCGGAAAGTTCCCGCTGTCTGGGCTGGGACAGCCCGGAAGGCGAATCTTCCGGCGGCATTTATCTTTCCTCCGAAAGCTACGGTCATACCGGATTTACCGGCACTTCCCTCTGGATCGATCCCGTTAACGGCGTTTATGTCATTCTTCTGAGCAATGCAGTCCACCCGGACCGCTCATGGAAGATGCCTAAATATTACGAATGGCGGCAATTACTGCATTCGGCGGCCTATGAGGAACTGGGGATTCGCAAGCGAAACCCCGATCTGGTGCTGAAAGCGCGCTGGGCAAAGGAATTCGGTATCAAAAGCCGTGTCTCCGGCTCCGGAAATCGCAGTAAGCACAATTAAACAGTTGGGCTGAAACGCATTTTTTCTTACATTTCGTTTTGATATTTTTTAATTATTCCAGTCCTTTCAAAGGAGTAAAACATGATCAATGTTATCTGGCTTGCTATGATCCTGATCGGTGTGGGAGTCGCCGCAATACGCTGCCTCGGCATTACGGTTACGCCGCTGGGGATCTATCTGGCTCCGACTTTTGAACCGCTCAGTCAGCTGACCAACGGGATCTTCGAATATGCCAAATTTGCAGTCGAACTTGCCATCGGGCTTGTCGGCATCATGGCTTTGTGGCTGGGGATCATGAAGATCGCGGAAAAATCCGGACTGATCAAGGTCATTGCGCGCGGTCTGCGTCCGGTGATGGTCCGACTTTTTCCCGACATCCCCCCGGAACATCCTGCGATGGGATCGACCATTATGGCGCTTTCGGCCACTATGCTCGGACTGGGCAACGCTTCCACGCCGCTGGGGCTGAAGGCCTTTCAGGACATGCAGACCCTGAACAAGCATAAAAATATAGCCACCAACGCCCAGTGCACCTTTATGGCACTGAGCACCTCCAGCGTAACGATCATTCCTGCAACCATTATCGGGATCCGTTCCGCAGCCGGGTCCAGCAATCCGACGGAGATCATTGCGCCGGTCATCGTCGCTACCGTAGTTTCCACAACGGTAGCCCTGATCATGACCAAGATCCTGCAGCGCCTGCCGCGTTTTCAGGTCGAAAATTATATTGAAGAAAACGAAGAGGAGGAAAGCCATGAAGAATCTTAAAGGCAAGATCATCCTCTTCGCTATTCTCGGACTGCTGATTGCCTGTTTTGCGCTCTTCTCTTTTGTCAGCGTGATGCAGGTCATCTCGGTCCTGGCAATTCCCCTGATCATTGTGATCATTCCGCTGTACGGACATTTTAAAGGCGTCAAGGTCTATGAGGTCTTTACGGACGGCGCCAAAGAGGGCTTTCAGGTGGCACTGCGCATCATCCCCTTTCTGGTCGCCATTTTTCTTGCGATCAGCGCCTTCCGTTCATCCGGCGCTATGGACCTGTTAAGCTGGATCCTTTCACCCATTACCAGCCGAATCGGTATGCCCGGAGAAGTGATCCCCATGGCGCTGATGCGGCCCTTGTCCGGCAGCGGCGCACTGGGCATCATGTCCGAATTGATCAAAACCCACGGCGCGGATTCTTACATCGGCCGCCTGGTATCCATCATGATGGGTTCCACGGAGACCACCTTTTACATCCTGGCGGTCTATTTCGGTTCCATCAATGTCAAGCAGACCCGGCATGCCCTGCCGGCAGCGTTGACAGCGGACCTGGCCGGAATTATCGCCTCCGTGCTGATCTGCCAGATCATTTTTGGATAAAAAAATAAGAAACACCCATTAGAGATCCGCACCCGGAAATAATGTCCGGGCACGGATCTTTTTACTTTCCCTGCTGTTTTTATTTCAATTGCTCTTTATTCCAAAAAACCAGGGCGGCAAGGATCAGCAGTGAAACCGTGATCTCGGCGGGGATGTAGGCGGCGGGCAAAAGCGCCTTTAAAAGATGCATCCTCAGCATATGGATCACAGCAATGATCAGCAGAAAAGTCAGCAGTGTCCGTAGACTCAGGGCTCCTTCTTTCAGGAAAACATCCTTGTTAAGGAAAAGGATCACTGCCGATACGCAGAGAAAAAGCAGAAAGTGCAGGCCGGTAGCGGCTACCGCTTCCACTGTTTCAGGAAAGCCCCGTTTTATTGCCAGGAGCACTGCAAAAAACAGCAGGAACGATATGGCGCTTTTTGCATTCAGACGCTCCCTGTTCAACAGCATCGATGCCAGCAGCAGGAACAATGCAATGCCGATCTCTATCCAGACATTCCATGCCGGTATCAGCGCTTCCTGAAAACCCATTATGGCATACACAAGGCTCAATAAAAGCACAGAAATTGTTTTTTTCATATTTCTCCTCATAACAATATAATGGACAAAGCCGCACCGACCGAGGCTTTGCAGCCTTCCATGGCAGCCGTTTTCAAAATGGTCCATCCGCGGCCATCTTCCCCGGGCTGCGTTTCGAGAAAGCCCTCAACCGTACCCAGCACGGCCCCGGCGCCGTCGATGATACCGATCGCTCCAATAATCCCTACCGCGGCTGTTTTCTGCATTCCGGGTGTCAGGGTTTCCTGCCATTCATGCCAGTGTTCATCCCAATAATCAAGCGAATGTACAACCGTGCTCAAACCGTTCATTAACCCGGCCTTTTCTTCCCCGGATTCGACTTCCGCATCGATCACGAGGTACAGTTGTTCCAGCTCCCGTATCTTTGCTTCCGTGTCCGGCTCGCTGTCCAGGATATTCACTATCCTGTCATAGATCCCTTTGTGTTTTTTGATGATCCCGATACTGTCGCTGAGCGCGTCCATGATCACAGCGTTCGCTGCCGGTTTTGCGAATATGCCGGGCGTGGCCAGCAACGCCGTCACATAAGGCGGCAAAGCCTCAGCCTTTCCGGGACCGATGATGGCATTCAGGGAGGGAATCGGGGTGCTGCCAAGGCACCTGTCCGTAATTTCCATGCCTTTCTCCCATGTCAGTCTTGTTTCTGCGCATTCCGCTGCCAGATCCCGGTATACCAGCATCAGCGCTTCGTTGTGCGCAAGGCCGACCCGCCCGTAGGTTTCGCGCAGTATGTCCAGTTGACTCTGTGTTTCATCCGGACCCGAGCAGGAGGTCCACAATCCTGTCAGGAACAGTGCCGTAAAAAGAATCCATCCTTTTTTCATTTTTCTTCCCCTCTTTTTTTTTGTTGATCTCATAATTTCCTTCAGCCGTATGTAAGCGTTTACGGCGGAATTAAAACGCGATCCGAGACGTATGCGCCGAAGGAAGAATACATGGCCGGTACGTACATCGCTCCTCCTCTATCATGCTGTTTGCTTAAAAAATGTATGCCTCTGCAAGGACATATTCAAGTCCATTTTTTGAAGTGTGACCGGCATCACATTCCATTATTTAAAACCCTTGCGCCTGCACTGCGGCCGATTTCGGATCTCCGTTTCTTTCCCGGGCGCTCCTGCTTTGCGGCCGTACTTTGTTTTTTTTGTTGCCTGAAGTATTATATCTGTTTATATTAGCTGGCTTTTTATATTCCGGAGTGGCTCAATGGCAGAGCGGGTGGCTGTTAACCACTAGGTTGTAGGTTCGAATCCTATCTCCGGAGCAATCCTTCCTATATGGTCCGGCTTATCTTCTGTCTTGACAAGCGGCTGTGATTATCGTATCTTCAAAAGATATTTAGCGAGGCTGTTATGACAAAGAAAAAACTTTACCGTTCGATCGATTCCGCTATGCTCGGCGGCGTACTGGCCGGTTTTGCCGAATATTTCGAAATTGATGTAACCCTGGTGCGTGTTCTTTATATCTTTATCACGATCTTTTCCGCATTTTTTCCGGCAGTTCTTGCCTATCTGATCTGCTGGGCGCTGATCCCCAACCAGAAGATCTTTCATTGATCCTTCACGGGTGTGGCCAGGGTCAGTATGCTGAGCTGTTTTGCGCCTGACTTCCGCAGCAGTCCTGCGATCTCCAGCGTGGTTGCTCCCGTCGTAAATACGTCATCAACAATACATATCCGTTCTGGAACTTTCGCCGATTTCCGCAGCTGAAATGCGCCCCGGATGTTCTCACGGCGTTCCTCGCGGTTCAGTTTGGTCTGACTCCGGGTATTCCTGCAGCGTTTCAGCAAGCGGGTTTCCATCGGCACTTTCCAGATCTTTGCAATGCCACGGGCAATGCAGGCCGACTGATTGTAGCCGCGTTCGCGCCGGCGCTGCGGATGCAGGGGGACCGGCAGCAAGATGTCGCATTCCGCTGGCGGCTTGTCCCGGAAACATGTCCCGATACGCTCTCCCAGACATTCCCCGACAAAGGGCATATCCCGGTATTTCAGCAAATGCACCAACTTTTGAATCAGCGGGTCAAAATAATACATGCAGGCCACATAGTCGGCAGGATGCTCCCTGCGCATCAGCGCCGTGTCGGGGACATCCGCAAATTCCGTACAGGAGCGCAGACAATCCGCACATAAAAACGGATAGTGTTCCGACGGCTTTCCGCAAATGCAGCAAAGCGGCGGAAAAAAGAAATCGATAATTCCGGAAAAAAAGCTAGTAACTTTTTGCGCCGGACTGGATAACGGCCTGCCAGTTCGCATTGTAGATTTCCCCCTCCATATCACTGTGGATCAGTTCGTAAAAACCCCGCCCCCGGGTATCGCAAAATACGAACAGAATTTCGCCCCGTAAACCTTCGTAATGCCAAATCTCATAATCCTTGGTCACCGCTCCCGCGCCCGAACGCCGGATCTCGCTGGGATATCCGTATTTCAGCAGAACGCGCCCCCGGTCGCTGCGCGCACCCTTTTCGAATCCGCCGAAATGCCGGTCGGCATACTGCACCCGTTCCAGGATCTCGTAGTAATACTCATTGAGCGCTGTCTGCAGATCAGGATCGCGCCTGCGCCAGAAATCCCGAAAAAAAAGCCGCTTTGCCCGGAGCGAGGCGTTGCGGTAATCCTTCATCTCCTTATAGGACATCAGCGGTTTGAGAACCTGAAACATGGAATCCAGTTCTTCCTGAACGTTTTCTTCAAAATCCAGCACCGACAGCAGCGCGGGATCGGTTTCGCGGATAAAATAGATGCGTTTTACAGCTTCCGCTTCCTGCCCTGATCCCGGAAGGCGGATAAGCACCTGGTATTCATAGGTGCCCGCAGGCAAATTGCGGATATCCATCTGATCGACGACAGCGTCAAAAGCACCCGGCGCCCGGGATTCCACAGGCGCATTTTCCAGCAGGACCTTTCCGTTCAGATCCCGTATCCGGCTCTGCACCGTATAGACGGCGCCCGGCGCCAGGCGATAGATCTCAAAATAGGTGTGAAATATCCCGTTGCCGGCATCGAATTCGGGATTCGCCATGGGAATCACATCCAGATCCCCCAGTTTGGTAAAGGACCCGGGTGTTGAAGTTTTTGCCACATAGGATGCGATCTGGATATCGCTGAGTTCCAGGGATGCTCCCGAATAGCTGCGGACCCGGACACTGCGTGTCTGTTCCGCCGTCCTGCCCGAATAAAAATCGCGCAGAACGGTGTGCATGCGGTAATCGCCGGGAGGCAGGTGCAGGGATAAAAGTTTCGGGATATAGGCGTGTTGCGGAACGGCCTCTCCGGGTTCCAGCACATCGTCTACGGCAAAACTGGATGAAAATATCTTTTTGTCCTCCCGATAAATATTGATGGCCGCCAGGTATTTTCCCTGCAGTCCCGCGGAAGTTTGCTGTCTTGCCATTTCGCCGCGGGGAAACATAAAATAGAGTTCCACAAAGGACTGTTCGGGATCATAAAACCCGGCGTAATCGCTAAAAAAACGCAGTTCCTCCGCGGAGAGAAAGAATGCGCTCATCAAAAGAAAAACTGTCAGTTTGCGCAGGATCATGACTGATTTACGGTTTCCACCTCTTCGCCCCGGAACTTGACCGAGACGATGCTGGAGACCCCTTCCTCCTGCATGGTAACGCCGTAAAGATAATCGCAGGCGTTCATGGTAAGTTTATTGTGCGTTACGATAATAAACTGCGTCTTGGCGGTAAAATGTTCCAATGCGCGGGTAAATCGCTTGACGTTGGTGTCGTCCAGCGGCGCATCGACCTCGTCCAGGATGCAATAGGGAGAAGGCTTTACCAGATATATGGCAAAGAGCAGTGAAATGGCGGTCAGCGCTTTTTCGCCGCCGGAAAGCGCCCGCAGGGATTTCATCTGTTTTCCCTTGGGCCGGGAGAAGATCTCCACATCCGCTTCCAGGGGATCGGCGGATCCTTCCAGGCGCAGATCGCACTCGCCCTGCTCGAAGAAAAGTTTGTAGGTTTTTTTATAATTTTCACGGATTTGCGTGAACACTTCCGTGAACTGACGGCGTGCCTCGGTATCAAGTTTTTCGATGGTCCGGTTCATATCCGATTCAGCGGCGACCAGATCTTCGCGCTGTTCTTTCAGGAAGGCGAGGCGGGACGCCTGTTCGTTGTATTCTTCGCGGACCGCCATATTGACGGGTCCGATCGCTTCGATGCGGGCGCTGAGGCGGCGGATCTTGTCTTCCATTTCGTCCGGGTCCATGTCAGGCGCTTCATAGGGCCGCTTTAGAATATCGATATGGTAGCGCTCAAAGATACGTTCCTTAATCTGTTCACGGCGGACATGAAGATCATTGACGCGGACCTGAAGATCGCGCAAGGTCTCAAAAACATCCTCCCGTTTGCGGTGCCGTGCGGAAATGGCCTCTTCCACGTCCCGGATCTGCTCCCGCTTGACTGTGAGTTTCTTATAGACGGCATCGCGTTTTTCCCGCTGGTTCTCGCGCTGCTGCCGCAGCTGTTCCAGCTGCAGCTGAAGCTCCTGCATATTCCGGGTTCCATCCGCAATAAGAGTCCCCAGGTCTTCGCTTTCCTTTGCCGCCGATTCCAGTTTCGCCTGCATTTCTTCGATAGTGGCGACGGCATTCTTAAACTGGAAACGGATGTTGTCCTTTTCTTTTTCCTTGGCGATCAGGGAAATGCGCATATCCTGGACACGGGCGTTGAGTTCGTCATGCCGGCTGCGAATCGTTTCGTATTCGTTCCGGAATTTTTCAAGTTCCGCCGCAGCTTTTTCTTCTTCGCCTGTGACTTTTTTAAGGGCATCTCCGGCAGAACCGATCTCCGCATCAATCTGCAGAATGCGTTCCCCGTAATCCGTGATCTTCTTGTCGATATCCTCGACATCCGCATTTTGATGGGTGACCGCATAGCTGATGGCGCTCATTTTCTTTTCGAGTTCCATGTGCGCCTGCATCAGAGTCCTGGAATTCCGGGAACATTCCGCGACGGTTTTCTGGGTTTCCTGGCGTTCTTTTTCAGACCGCTGGCGTTCACGGTTCAGCTCGGCGAGTTCCTTCTGCAGAATTTCCGCCGTTTCGTTCAGATCCCGGATCTTGTCCCGGCGTCCGATCACCTGCTTATCCTGCCTTGCCGAACGTCCTCCGCGGATCATTGCCCGTGTATCCAAATAATCGCCGTCCGGGGTCACATAGCGGAAGCGGGCGTCCCGGAGTGCCGCTTCGGAAAGGTCCCGCAAACTGCGGACGATAAGCAGATTGCCCAGAAAATAGTGTACCAGGAGCGGATCGGCGTCCAGAGCATGCACCACATCCACGGCATGCGCAAGAAAATTTTTGTCATTGAAGGGATTCGGGATCGGGTCTTTCAGCCGTTCGCGCATGATATCCAGGGCCGCGATGCTGACCCTGCCGCGCTGACTGCGTTTCAGTTCGTCGATCACATCCATGGCATCCGCTTTGCTTTCGGCCACCAGGTAACGGGCTGCGTTACCCAGAGCGATCTCAATAGCCGTCGTATAGGGTTTGTCCACCGTAAGCAGATCGGCGACCGTACCGCGAATGCCGGGGTGTTTGAGGGTCTTCATCACATAGCGGACACCCGGATCGTAGCCCTCCAGCGATTCCACCAGTCCCTCGTAAAATTCCGCCTCGTTGCGGATGCGCTCCGCTGCACTTTCTTTGTGCAAAATATCCTGATCCAGGCTGCGAATGGCATTTTCAAGCCTGCGGCGCTGTTCTTCGGATTTTTCCAGCTTTTCGTTGCTGCCGGCAAGGGCGGCGGCGGCGTTCTGCAGCTCCTTTTCGAGGGAAGCCGCCTGCGCGGATTGTTTTTCCGAGCGCAGGATCAGTTCTTTGCGGCGGCGCAGTTCTTCGTCCTGCAAATTGCCCAGCTGTTTCTTGCGGTCACGCAAACGCAGCAGCTGCTGCTGGATGTCCCCGGTATTGTCCTGTAATCCGCGCAATTCCCGCCGCAGGTCCTCCAGACGCTCCCCCGCTTTGCGGAAAAGCACCTGCGCGGCGGCAAAGGCATCTTTGGCGCTTTCCAGATCCTTCTGCATGGCGCTGAGTTCGGGATCGTCCTCCCCCAGCTGTCCGGAAAGATTTTCCCGGAGGGCAAGATTGTGCTGAAGCCGGGCTTTGGCTTCTTCGCTTTCGACCGCCAGGCGTTCCTTATTGCGCTGTGCGTTGGCGATCTTTTCCTGCCAAACCAGGCGCCTTGATGATTCCGCATTGATCTTTTCGTTCAGCTCCTGCAGCAGCTCGTTGCTTTCCTGCATTGCGGCTTCGATGCCCTGCAGTTCTTTTTTGTAGGCATCCAGCATAGCCTCTTCGATGCCGAGCTGCTTGCCGGTTTCCTCATTCTGCAGCTGATTGCTGGACAACTGTTTCTCCAGCGGTGCGATCTGGTCTTCGTATTCGTAAAATTTAAGCTGCGCTCGCGTGATCTCCAGTTTTTTCAGTTCTTCGGCGTAGCTTTCATAGCGTTCGTAACTGCCCAGCTGGCGTTTCAGACTGCGGACTTTATTTTCCACTTCAAAGAGGATGTCTTCCAGACGCGCCAGATCTTCGTGCGTGGCATCCAGCTTGCGCAGGGTGCTTTTTCGCTGGGTTTTGTATTTGTTAATGCCGGCGGCTTCTTCAAAGAGCATTTTGCGCTGGCTTTTATCTTCGTTCAGGATCTCTTCCACCATGCGCTGTTCGATCACCGAGTAGGCGTTGGTGTTCATGCCGGTATCGATAAAAAGGTTCTGGATGTCCTTAAGCCGGACCGGCACTTCGTTAAGCAGGTACTCGCTGCTGCCGTCGCGGTAGAGCCGGCGGCCGACCTGTACGTCGCTATAGGCGATGCCCAGCATGCCGTCATCGTTATGAATGGTCAGGGTCACTTCGGCATAATTCAGGGGCTTGCGGTTTTTGGAACCGGAAAAGATCACATCCACCATCTGTTCCGAGCGCAGAAGATGGGTTTTTTGTTCGCCCAAAACCCAGCGGATGGCGTCCACCACATTGCTTTTGCCGCAACCGTTCGGACCGATGACCGCCGTGACGCCGCTTCCGAATTTCAGAACGGTCTTGGTGGCAAAGGACTTGAAGCCCAGGATTTCCAGTTTCGATATGTACATGCTGTGTCGTAAAAAACGCTGTAATTTATAACATCCGCCCTTGGTTTCAAATAAAAATGCGGGACCGGAACCCGGATTGCGGGCAAATCAGCGACCCTGCGGCGGGAATATGGCTCCGGATCAGCCGGCAGGCCAGTGAAAGCGGCGGCCGCCCATCAGATGCAGGTGGATATGCTCCACTTCCTGACCGGCGTCGGGACCGTTGTTAAAGACCAGCCGGTAACCGCTTTTCAGTCCCTGTTCTTCGGCAATTTGCTTTGCCGCCAGAACCAGCCTTCCCAGCAGTTCGCGCTCGTCGGCCCGGGCGTTCTCGACCCGTGCGATATGTTTGCGGGGAATGATAAGCACATGCAGGGGCGCCTGCGGATGGATATCCCGGAATGCCAGCACATGTTCGTCCTCGTATACCACATCCGCCGGGATATTCTTCTCCGCAATGCGGCAAAACAGGCAATCGTTCATTTTGTTCTCCTTGATTCCGCGGCGCCGTTCCTTTCCCGGCTCCAGCGATATAGTTCTCCGGCAATATAATGGCTGCCGAGCACCGCCAGTACCCCTTTTTCTCCACATTCCCGGGCGGCGGCATCGCAGGCTCCCGAAATGCTTTCCGCAACTTCGCTTATGGGAAAATCTTCCGTCAGGGCCTTCAGTTCCGCAATTTGCAGACTGCGGTGTGAAGGCAGCGGGCAGAGCCAGATCCGCTGCACGTAGTTTTGCAGGATGTTCAGGACCTCCGCCGGTTGTTTGTCTTTCAGGATACCCAGCACCGCATAGCGCGGCCGCTGCGGGTAGACTTCCGCCAGGGTTTCGCAAAATACCCGTACGCCGTCGGGATTGTGGGCTACGTCATAGATCCGTTCCGGGTGTGCGCCCAGGCGTTCGAAACGGCCTTTCCACACCAGTTTTTCAAAGGCATGAACGATCTCCGGCTGCAGGGGCGGGCGCTGAAGAATGCGGGCGGCGGCCTTCAAGGCCATGGCGATATTCGCCAGCTGAAAGCGGCCGACCAGGGGAATGCTGAAGTGACGCGCGTAATCATAAATGAAAAAACGCATGCCCAGGGGCGTCAGCCGGACTTCCGTAAACATGCTTTGCGGATCGACCACCTCGATATCCTGCGTGTGCCGGCGAAAGACCTCCAAAACGCCGACTTCCTGGGGGCAGGTGACGAGCGGAACGCCGTTCCGGATGATCCCGGCCTTTTCTCCGGCGATCTGCGTCAGTGTTTCGCCCAGGATCTCCATGTGATCCCGGCCGATGGAGGTGATAACGCTGACTTCCGGCTGCAGTACGCCGGTGGCATCCAGGCGGCCGCCCAATCCGGTCTCGACCACCGCCACATCGATCTTTTGCTTTCGGAAATAGTCAAAGGCCAGGGCGGTGCTGACCTCAAAGAAAGAGGCTTCGGTCCGGTCCAGAAGCGCACGGTTCTTCTCCAAAAATTCCTTAACGGAAGCATCGTCAATGTTTTGCCCGTTGATGCTGATGCGTTCGTTGAAATGTACCAAATGCGGAGAAGTAAAGCGTCCGACCTTAAGGCCGGCTGCCTGCAGAAGCGACGCAGTAAGGGCAACAACACTGCCTTTTCCGTTCGTCCCCGCCACATGCACGGAGCGGAAAGCCCCTTCCGGATGCCCGAGCCCTTCCATCAGCGCTTCACAGCGCTCCCGCCCGAGCTTCATCTGTCCGCTGAGCTTGCGGTATAATTCCGACAAATAATCCTGCATTATCCTAACTCGATTTGTTCCGCGTTCAAGGGTTCGGGAAAGAAAGCCGCCGCCAGGCTTTCAAACTCCTCTGCCGTTCCCGTTGTCAGGAAACGCCGGCGGCTGTTTTTCAGGCACTGCCGTTCCATTTCCGGATGGCGCAGCAGATAATCCTCCAGTCGTTCCGCGACCGGCGGACCCTGATTGACGATCTGCACATTGCCCGGTACATACAAGCGGATGAGCGGCAGCAGCAAGGGATAGTGGGTACAGGCAAGAATAATGGTATCGATATCCGGATCCCGGTCCATCAGGGCATCCACATGGCGCCGGACCAAAAATTCCGCAGCTACGGTTCCGGTTTCGTTGTTCTCCACCAGCGGCACCCACATGGGGCAGGCTTCCTGATGCAGCGTCAGATCGGGGTAAAGCCGGCGGAATTCCAGGGCATAGGATTCCGAACGCACGGTACCGGCAGTGGCAAAGAGCCCCACTTTGCGGCTTTGTGAAAGCCTGCCGACCAGCTCCACGCTGGGACGGATCACGCCCAGGACCCTTCGGCCGGGAAAATGCCGAGGAAGATCCTTTTGCTGGATGCTGCGCAGGGCTTTGGCCGAGGCGGTGTTACAGGCCAGAATGACCAGCGGGCAGCCCTGTGCAAAGAGCGCCCTGACACCCTGGAGCGTATAGCGGTAAATGATATCGAAAGAACGGGAACCGTAAGGCGTACGTGCCGTATCGCCCAGATAGCAGTAATCGTATTGCGGCAGCCGTGCGCGGATGGCATGAAATACCGTCAGTCCGCCCAGCCCGCTGTCAAAGATCCCGATGGGACCTTTGCTCTCAGTTTCGGATCTCGCGCTCATAGTTCTCCTTGAATTCTGTGATCGCCAGGTACAGCGCATGCGCGATCTCCTGGCGGTAGGAGTCTTTTTTCAGTTTGTTCAGTTCGTTGTAATTCGAGATAAACCCGATCTCGGTCAAAATGGCCGGCATAGCCGGTCCGATCAGAACGATGAAACTCGCCTGTTTGACACCCCGGCTGCGCGCACCGTTGCGGTTCTTGAAATTCATCTCCACCGCCTGTGCCAGTGATTCGCTTTCTTTCATATAAATACCCTGCGCCATGGTGGACAGGATATACTGTTCCGGCGACAGGAGTTTTTCATAGCGTTCGCGGTCGTCTTCCAGTTCGATCACTTTATTTTCGCGGGCTGCGATCGCAATGGATTCTTCCGTGCTTTTCGGGGCCAGAATGAAGGTTTCGGTGCCGTAAGGACGCGAGGATTCGCTGGAATTGCAGTGAATGCTGACAAAGAGCTTTCCTGCCGCTTCGTTGGCGATCTTGGGACGCTGCCAGAGCGGAACAAAAACGTCCTTTTCACGCGTGTAGACCACACGCACGCCCAGACGGCTTTCCAGAAGACTGCCAAGGCGGCGGGATACATCCAGGACAATGTCCTTTTCCAGGGTGCCGTCCGGTGCGACAGCACCCGGCGATTTGCTTCCGCCGTGTCCCGGATCGATGACGATGGTATCGATCAGCCAGCGCTGTTTCATGCCGTCCTCATCCAGCGGTGTTGCGGATTTTTGGTATGCATGCCGCAAACTGACAATGATGTCGCCGCTTTCGGGCTCGATAAAATATTCCATGCCGTCAATGCGCATGCGCAGTTTGACGTTGAATTGCAGGGATTCCTTGGCCATGACCGGGATGATCTCCCGTATCACGCCGGAGGGATAGGAGCGCGCCAGCGTGTTCAGATCGGCGCTGGCGTCGTAAATGGAAATATACAGGTAAGAATTGTTGCCCTGCCAGACCCGGCAGTAATCGCGGGGAAAGGTCTTGCTGGTACGGATCCGGATCACCGTGCCGTTCTTCATTTCCCGCAGACTGATATCCCGCACCGAAAAATCGCCGGGCATCAGGATGTAATGGTCATCGCTCTCGCTGTAAAGCAGATCGGGATACGCATCCTCCCGGAGAATGCGCACAAATTCCGCCTCGGAAATATAAAGTCCGTAGCTCAGCCGCTCGACGGTGCTGGGCAGATGCCGCCATTCCCCGTTGCGCAGATAAAAGGCCGAATTGGCATAAAAAACGTATTCAACGCCGCCCAGGGAGGCCGAAAGCGACCATTCGTGCGTATCCAGGCTGCGGATCTCGCCGAAGGTGTTAAAAAAATGATTCAACGACATCCATTTGGCGCCGTAGAGCCGGGATGCAAAGATATTGCGCGACTCCCCCGAAGCATTGATGCGGAAACTGGCCACCTGAGCCCGGAGGGGGATCAGCATGGCAAGGAGCAGCAGGAACACGATATATTTTTTTTCATTCAGCATCTTGCAAAGTTAGGATGTTTTCCCGTAAATTGTAAGGATTTTTTTATTCAGGAACGGTCATCCGGGAGGTTTTTATGCGTATACTGCTCTGTTTGTTCTGCCTGGCGTCATTTTTGTGCGCCGAAACACAATTCCATGATGCTGCGCCCTATCTGGAGGGACGTGCGCCACGGAGCGAAGAAGGCTTCGGGCGTCTGCCGGGGGACCTGGAGACGCGGGTCCGTCCGCCCGTCTGGCGGCTGGGGCAAAACAGCGCCGGGATCGCCGCGCATTTTTTCAGCGACGCCACGGAACTGCAGCTGCGCTGGGAACTGCTGAACAATTTTCATATGGTGCATATGGCCGGGACCGGTATTCGCGGACTGGACCTTTATGTGCGCGATGCGGAGGACGGCTGGTCCTTTGTCGCTGCCGGCAAGCCTTACGATTCCCTGAATACGGCAAAGCTGATCGGAAATATGCAGCCGGAAATGCGGGAATACCTGCTGTACTGTCCGCTGTACGACGGACTCAGGTCCCTGGAGATCGGAACAAATCCGGGGGCGCAGATCCTGCCGGCGGAACGCAGTGAAAAGCCCCTGTTATTTTACGGGACCAGCATTACGCAGGGCGGCTGCGTATCCCGGCCGGGCATGGCCTATCCCGCGATCGCCGGTCGCATACTGCAGCGCGAGAGTATCAATCTGGGTTTTTCCGGGAATGCCCGCATGGATCCGGAGATCATGGACTTTATCGCGGAAATCGATGCCGCCTGCTATGTGCTCGACTGCCTGCCGAACATGGATTCCGCAATGATCCGGGAACGGGCCGAAGCGGGGATCCGCAAGATCCTGGAACGCCGCCCTGATACGCCGCTGCTGCTCGTACCCAATATCATGCCGGAAGATGCCCGGCTCGACAATAAGGTCCGGCAGGAAATTTTTGCGGAAAACGCGCAACTGGAAACGCTGTACCGGAATCTGAAAAAAGAATACCGGAATCTACATTACCTCCCTTTCCGCAGTATCCGGGACGTGGCCCGTGAAGGGACCGTGGACGGCATTCACCTGACGGACCTGGGGCAGCTGCGGATGGCGGAAGTCCTGGCAAAGCGGATGAAAAAACTGCTGCGATGAGGGGTGAGAGTTGAGAGGTGAGAGTTGAGAGGCATTTCGACAATTCAATGTCTCGACATTCTTTTTAACTTTGAACTTTGAACCTTGAACCTTGAACCTTGAACCTTAAACCTTGAACCCATCGATGCTGTTATCCCGAGCGAGACCCGGAGGGCGAATCGAGGGATCTCCTCTGTAGCGCCGCGATGTTATTTTCACAGCAGAGATATCACGCACGTCGTGCACTTCGACCCCGACACGCCGGGGATCAGAATGAAAACATCCTATTCATCATTTATCGTTCATCGTTCATTGAACAAGTCGTTACACTTCCAGCATCAGCAGCAGCGCGGCTGCGGAAAAGGGAATAACGAGATTGTCGTTCAGATGGGACAGCAAGCCCTCAAAAAGCGCACAGAGAACAACGGTGAGCGCCGCTTTCCAGAAGGGGATGTAAGGGAAGGCAAGAAAAAGCAGCAAACCCACGGCGATAAAAGCCAGACTGCCTTCGACGGTATAATGCTTAAACCAGGGATGCCGGCCGAAACTGCGACCGATAATACCCGAAGCCGCATCGCCGAAACTCAGCAGAAGGCAGGCGGGAACCGCGATCCGGGCGGGAAAGAGCAGTAAAACCGTAAAAAAACTGAAAGCAATAACAGAGGCGGCCGTCATCTTGTCTTCTTCAATATCGCGGATAAAGGGTGAAGCAAACCAAAGAAAGACCTTCCGGATAAAAGGACTGCGCCGCCGGAAATAATCCGCAAAAACATAAAGTCCCCCGAAGATCACAAAGAGGATCAGTACCCACTGCCGGCCCGTCAGAGGTCCGATGTCCGGAAAAAAATGGTATAAGAGCGGAATAAAGGCCGTGGCGGTATGCAGCAGTTTACGGCGGATTTCCAGGGCGCTTATCATTGCGGCTCGTTTTCGTTATAGCGGCTGACCACCAGGTCGATGGCCTGCGGCACGGAAAGCACGCTGGCACCGGGAACGGACTGGTAAATAACGGTATTCGGCAAAAGGTCGTTGCGGTCCCGGTAAGTGACGGTCCCGATGCGCAGTCCGGCATCGTTGATGATCTTGTGCGCTTCCTGAAGGCTGATATTGGTAATGTTCGGAACCGTCCAGCTGCTGAGCCCCAGACTGATCTTGATATGCACATGCGTTCCGGGCCTTACGGTTTCGCCCGCCGGAACGGACTGCCAGAAAATTACTTCCCGGGGAAGTTCCGAGAAACCGTAGGACACAGAATCGATGTTCAGATTTTTTTCTTCCATCAGGATCTGCGCCGTGCGCAAGGTCTTGCCCTTGAGATCGGGAAAGACGACATTCTCCAGCGGAATGCTGACATCCAGGTAAACGCGGCGGCCCATCTTGACCCGCGAGCCCGGCCGCGGCATCTGCGAGATGACCCGGAAAGGCTCCATATCTTCGCGGGGAATGGATTTTCCGCGCATCGGCGTAAACTTTTCCAGCAGCAGCAGGTAACGGGCTTCCTCCCAACTGAGTCCCTCCACGTTCAAAAGAATGCGCTCCTCGCCCTGCCTCGTAAAGGCCGGCATTACCGCAAAATGTGCCAGCATGGCAAGCCCGCCGGACAGAACAACAAAGATCAGGACAAAAATAAAGAAATTCCGCAACTTTATTTTAAACGTACGTTTTTTTCGCGGATGGCGGGTTTCCTCGATAAGCAGCTTGATTTTCTTTTTCTTGTTCATCGCTTTAATTTAATACTTTTTTTTGGAATAGCAATGCAATGCGTTGGCGGCCTTGTGTTCATGATGTGCGCCTCGCTAAAAAAGGTCAGGACGGGATATACCGGATGGTTTTTCAGACAGGATAACAGGATAAATGGGATTTATTAACAATCGTTTTAATTGACGATTCCAGGATCTCGACACCTCAACCCGCCTTCGTCAAGACTATGGCGGGCAGGCACCTCGACGACTCGACATTCTTTAAACCTTGAACATTGAGCTTTGAACCTTGATTCCGGCGCTGGTTCGACGACAGAAAACGCGAAGTACGGAGCTTGGGAAATTCGGAACTTCGGAAGCCTGGTCAGCGGAATTACCTTGAATTTTGAATCTTCAATGTTGAATCAAAACGCATATCAACAAATCAACCCGCCTTCGTCAAGACTATGGCGGGCAGGCACCTCGACACCTCAACATTTCTACGGGATGTTTAAAAAAATCAACAGAAAATAACGTGTGATTTCATCTTGATTATTGTCCGATATTTGCTTATGTTTTACAGATATACAAAACCGAGGAGAAAGTATGTTATCAATCATGTTGCAAGCCGCAAACGGAGCCGCTGAAGGTGCGGGCGGACGCGGGATTATGAGCTTTTTGCCTTTTATTCTGATCATTGTCGTACTTTGGTTCCTGATGATCATGCCCCAGCGCAAGCGCCAGAAAGAGACCCAGAAAATGCTGGAAGCCCTGCAGCCCAAAGATAAGGTCGTGACCATCGGCGGGATCCTTGCAGATGTGATCAAAGTAAAAAAAGACACGGTCATTCTGAGCCTGGGCAAGGACGTACAGATGGAAGTGCGCAAGAACGCCATCGCCTCCAAGCTGGTCGATGAGAAAAAAGAAGAAGCCGAAACCAAGTAATTTACGGTTTTTACCGGACCTGCTCAACACAGGGGCGGGTCCGGTATTGACCTCTGATCCATGATACTGCCAATCCGAATTTACGGGGATCCGTTGCTACGGAAAACACTGCATCCGCTTGAGGATTGGTCCCTGGTTATTCCTTATATTCCCGATATGATCGCCACCATGTACGACGACGACGGTATTGGTCTGTCCGCCAACCAGGCGGGACTGCCGCACCGTTTTTTTGTGATCGGCGAGAGCGCATTCAAGGACGGGCGCGGCGATTCGGTATTCATCAATCCCGAGATCCTGGAAAGTTCCGAAGAAATCTGGGAATACGAGGAAGGCTGCCTTTCGGTGCCGGGTATCCGCGAAACGGTCCTGCGCCCGCGCGAGATCCGGGTCCGCTATGTCAGCGAAAAGGGCGAAGCGCGCGAGGAAGTGTTCACGGACCTTGCTGCACGCGTGTTTCAGCACGAGCTGGACCATCTGAACGGCATCTTTTTTGTGGACCGCATTTCACCGCTGCGCCGCAGCCGGTTGAGAAAGCAATTAAAACGTTTGGAAGAATCCCAATCCTGATCGCATGAAACTTATTTATCTGGGCACACCCGCCTTTGCCGTTCCTTCCCTGGCGGCACTGCATGCCTCGCGGCATCACGTGGCGGCGGTTGTTACTGCACCCGATAAAGCCCGGGGCCGCGGACGCTGCCAGACACCCTGCGATATCAAGATCAAAGCGCTGGAACTTGGCTTGCCGCTGCTGCAGCCGGAAAAATTGCGGGACCCGGATTTTCTTGCGCAGGTCCGCGAGCTTCGGCCGGATATCCTTGTGGTGGTGGCTTTCCGCATCCTGCCCAAAGAACTGTATGAGATCCCGCGCTTCGGCGCTGTCAACGCGCACGCTTCCCTGCTGCCCAAATACCGCGGCGCAGCACCGATAAACTGGGCCATTTATCACGGCGAACACGAGACCGGCATTACGGTCTTTCAGATCGAAAAACAGGTAGACACCGGACAGATCCTTTATCAGCACCGGGTTCCCATTCCGCCGCAGGCCGATGCCGGCACGATGGAGTGCATCCTGCAAAATGTCGCCGCACAATCCCTGCTCCATACCCTGGACGCCCTGGAAAAAGGCGGTATCAAGCCCCTTCCGCAAAATCCCGAAGCGGCCTCGCCGGCGCCCAAACTGCACTCGGACATCGGCTATCTGGATTTCCGCAAAGAGGGTGAGCAGCTCTGCAGGACAGTCCGGGCCTTTACGCCGCGACCGGGCGCCTTTTTCTTTTTAAACACGATGCGCATCAAGATCTTTAAGGCTTCCTTTCAGGCCGCAGCCGCAACACAGCCCGGAAAGATCGAACGCCTTTCCGGGCGCAGCTTCGCCATCCATTGCGCGGACGGGTATTTTCTGCCGGAACTGCTCTGTTCGCCGGGGCGAAAACCCCTGCCGGTGACAGACTGGCTCAACGGTATGGATCTAAGCGGCTTTTCACAGGCAAATTCATGAACGGCGGACTTCCCGCACGGGCTTTTGCGCAGCGCATTCTGAGCCGCTGGTTCTCCTGCAACGATTATCTGGAACATATCCTTAAATTCGACGACAGCCTTCCGGATCTGCGGGACCGGCGCTTTGCGGAGTCTCTGATCCATAAAGTCATCCAGAATCAGCGTCTGCTTGAAAACATCCTGCAGCGCTTTTATCAAAAAGATCCCCCGCTGAATGTCCGGTTACTGCTGATGACGGGCAGCTGTGAGATCCTGCTGATGCAGGTGCCGGATCATGCGGCGCTCTTTTCCACCGTCGAACTCTGTCAGGAAATCGCACCCCACGCCAAATCCTTTGTCAATGCCGTTCTGCGGAAGGTTTTGGAATTCCGGGACCGTAAGTGGCCGCATTTTCTGGAAGATCCTCTGCTGCCGCCCGGCGTTCGTTACGGTTTCCCCGACTGGTTGATCGCGCGCTGGTCCGCACAGTTCGGCGCCGAAACGCCGCAGCTGCTGCAAAGTCTGAATGAGCGCCCTTTCAAGATGGCCCGCATTACCCGAAGCGGAGAACGTGAGAGGATTCTGTCCGAACTGCAGGAACGCGGCATTGCGGTTGAAAATTCCGCCTACCATCCCGATTTTCTCCAGCTGGCATCCTGGCAGGCCCTGCTGCAGGATCCCCTGTTCCTGGAAGGACAGCTGCTGGCGCAGGACGTATCGGCCGTATTCCCGGTCCTGATGATCGCCCGTGACAACCCGGAATCCGTAGCGGATGTCTGCGCCGCGCCGGGCGGAAAGCTTAGCGCACTGCGGCAATACTGCCCGCCCGGCACCCGTATCGAAGGCTATGACCGCAGTGAAAAACGCCTGCAGATCTGCGAAGAGAACCTGCGGCGCCTGGGTATCCGCGATATCCCGCTCAACACTGCGGATGCCGCAAACCATACTTTTCCCGAATATTCGCACATCCTTATCGACGCACCCTGCTCCGGCTTCGGGGTGATCCGCAAACGTCCCGATCTGCGCTGGCGGCGCAAGGCCGCGGACCTGCCCCTGCTTCAGCGCCTGCAACTGCAAATCCTGCAGAACTGCGCCCCTTTTGTCCGCAAAGGCGGACTGCTGGTTTACAGCACCTGCACCTTCGACCGCGAAGAGAACCTGGGCACGATCGGACGTTTTCTTGAGAAAAACACGCATTTCCGCATCGAAAACACACTTTGCGGCGTTGTTCCCCCCGATCTGCAGACCCCGGAAGGCGCCGTAGCCACTTACCCGCAGCGTCATTTATGTGAAGGTTCATTTGCTATTTCCTTACGGAAATATTAAATTGCCCCGATGTAAGTGGAAACGAGAGCTCCGGAACGCCGCTGCGGCGAACCAAAACATCAAAAACGCAAGATCCACTCCGGGTCTTTTCTTTATCCGGACGCTTCTTTCCCGACGGGGTAAAGCATGAAACAACGCGCAAAAATAGTCGATCTGTACCGTGAAAGCGCAAAGCGGGTCCTTTTGCTGGACGGTGCCGTCGGTACAATGATCCAGGCACTGAAGCTTCCGGGATCCGCGTACAGTCTGCAAATCGACGCCGGACGGATCGACGCGCCCGGCTGCACGGACCTGCTTTCGCTGACCCGTCCCGAAAAGATCCGCGATATTCATCTGGCCTATCTGCGGGCCGGCGCGGACATTATTACCTGCAACAGCTTTGGCGCAAACCGTTTTGCGCTGGAGGAATACGGACTTGCCGTTGCCGCGGCGGATATCAACCGGGCCGCCGTGCATGCCGCCCGGGAGGCAATTGCCCTTTTACAAAAAGAAGACCCTTCGCGGCAGGCCTGGATCGCCGGCGCCATGGGCAGCAGCGGCTACGTGGCTTCCTTTTCGCTGTCTGCGGACGATCCCGCCCGGCGCGAAAAAGATTTTTACGATTTCTATGCACTCTACCGCGAGCAGGCGGAACAGCTCCTGGATGCCGGTGCGGATATTCTGCTTTTTGAGACGGTATTCGACACCCTGGCGCTGAAAGCCGGCCTGAAGGCTGTATTTTCACTGATGGAAGACCGCAAAGAAGCGGTCCCGCTTATGGTTTCGGCCACTTTCAGCGATAAAAGCCGCCGCACGCTGTCCGGCCAAACTCCGGCCGCCCTGGTACATTCCATGGCCGCTTATCCCCTCTTTTCCCTTGGCGTCAATTGTTCCACCGGCGCGGAGGAAATGCTTCCCCTGATCCGCGAATTTTCCGCGATCTCCCCTTTCCGCACTTCGGCGCATCCCAACGCCGGGTTCCCCGACCGCGAAGGCCGTTACGGACAAAGTCCGGAACGCTTTGCGGAGATCCTGAGACCCCTGCTGCAGGAAGGGTTGCTGAATATTGCCGGCGGTTGCTGCGGCACCCGACCCGAACACATTGCCGCCCTGGCGGCATGCCTGCCTGAAGCCCTCCCGCAGCTGCCGCATCCCGGAAAAAATACGCTCCTGCTCAGCGGACTGGAGGAACTCCGGGTCACGGAACGGCATGAGCTCATCATTATCGGCGAACGTGCCAATGTGGCCGGCTCGAAAAAATTCGCGCGGCTCATCCGTGAAAAACACTACGCAGAAGCCCTGGCGCTGACCCGCGAACAGGTAGAACAGGGCGCGCAGATCCTGGATATCTGCATGGATGATCCGCTGATCGACGCGCCGGCAGAGATGCGGCATTTTTTACGCCTTGCCTCCGCCGATCCCGCAATAGCCCGGGTACCCTTTATGATCGATTCCTCCAATTGGCAGGTGATCGAAGCCGCTCTGCCGGAACTGCAGGGACGGGGTATCGTGAATTCCATTTCCCTGAAGGACGGCGAGGACCTTTTCCTGAAAAAAGCTGGCTATATCAAGAGCATGGGAGGGGTGCCGCTGCTGATGCTGGCGGACGAGCAGGGACCCGCCGCCGGTTTCGAGCGCAAATGCGCCGTGGCGGAACGGGCTCTGCGCCTGCTGAGTGAAAAGGCGGATATCGCTACGGAATCGCTGATCATCGATCCCGGCATTCTGGCGGTAGCCACCGGCATGGAGGCGGATTTTTATCACGCGCAGGATTTTGTCCGTGCAAGCGCCTGGATCAAGGCGCGTTTTCCCGGCGTAAAGATCAGCGGCGGACTGAGCAACCTGTCCTTTGCCTTTCGCGGGAACAAGGCGCTGCGCGAAGCGATGCATGCCGTTTTTCTGGATACGGCTCAAAAGGCCGGACTGGATATGGCCATTATGAATCCCGGCAGTGCGCTGGCGCTGACGGATATCCCGGAAGCGGATGCCGCCATTATCAACAATGCGCTGTTCCCCGGCAAAGGCGCCGCTGCCGCTGCGCTCAGCGCCCTGACAGCCCTGGCGCGGCAATACCAGATCCGAAGCGGGGAGCCGGAGGAAAAAGAAAAAGCGCCGGAAAGCGGCGACGCAAGAGAGGGACTGCGGGAGGCGCTGATCCGCGGAGACGAGATGCAGCTGCAGCGCTGTCTGGCGCAGTGCGAAGAATGGGATGCGGTTACGCTGATCGAAGGTCCGCTGATGGAAGGCATGATCCGGGTCGGCGAACGCTTTGGCGAAGGAAAAATGTTCCTGCCGCAGGTGGTTCGCAGCGCCCGCATGATGAAAAAAGCGGTGGATATTTTGCTCCCGCGCCTGCAGGAAGAGCCGGGACCGGCAACGCGGCGCAAGGGAAGCGTTTTGCTGGCCACGGTCAGGGGCGATGTGCACGATATCGGAAAAAATATCGTGTCCCTGGTCTTAAGCTGTAACAATTTTGCGATCATCGATCTGGGGGTTATGGTGGAACCCGAACGCATTCTGCAGACCGCCCTGGAAAAAAAACCGGATATCGTGGGGCTCAGCGGACTGATCACGCCCTCGCTGGCGGAAATGGCACAGGTTTGCCGGCTTTTTGCAGAACACAAGCTGGATATTCCGTTGCTGATCGGGGGTGCCACGACCTCGGAACTGCACAGCGCCCTGAAACTGGCGCCGCTGTATCCCGGCAAGCTTGTATATGTCCCCGATGCTTCGCAGGCAGTAACTATTGTCCGCAAACTGCTTTCCCCCGAACGCCGGGCTTTTCTGGAAAACACCCGGTGCCGTTACCGCAAGCTGAACGCGGAACCGTTTCCCTCAGCCCCGCAAATTTTGTCCCTCGAAGCGGCGCGAAAACGGCGCTTTATCAAAAAGCAGGCGGCACCGGAGCCGCTGCGTTACGGGATACACCGGATCCCGGATGTCCGGCCGGAGGATCTGATCCCGCTGATCAGCTGGCCCATGCTGGCGCGGGCCTGGCAATTAAAACCGGGATCGCGGGAAGCCCGGCAGATCCGCAGGGACGCCCTGGCGCTGCTGGCAGAGGAAAAAGTTCAGGCACTCTTCGCCGGAGCTTTGCGGGCGGTCATCGGAATTTTTCCCGCCGCAGCGCGGGATGAAAGCATCCGTATTTTTGATCCGCAACACAAAAAAATGCCGGCGGATCTGCATTTTTTGCGGCAGCAGCAACTCCGGGGCAAGGGACCCGCTTATTGCCTGGCCGATTTTGTCTGTGCCGGTCACGCTGCAGCGGCGGACAGCATGGGACTCTTTGCCGCAACGGCCGGTATCGGCGTGGATGCGGCGGTACGGCAATACCGCAAGGACGGGGACGAGCACCGGGCGCTGATGCTGAGCATGCTGGCGGACCGGATGGCGGAGGCGCTGAGCGCCTATCTGCAGGAAGGTCTTCGCAAAGAATACTGGGGACTGGAAAACACTATCCGGCTGATCCGTCCCGCTCCGGGCTATCCGTCTGCCGCGGACCACTCGGAAAAAAAGACGATCCTGCGCCTGCTGCAAGCCGAAAAACACTGCGGCATCGTTTTGACGGATCATTTTTCCATGCAGCCCGCCGCTTCGGTCTGCGGCTACTATTTTGCCGGCGAAGGACTGCGTTATTTTACACTGGGACCTATCGGACGGGATCAGCTGAACATCTATGCGAAAAAAAAGGGCATGCCGCCGGCCGATCCGGCGTTTCTTGCCGCCATGAACATTGAGATCGGGGAAGGGAAAACGCTTTCATGAAAGTAACGGACATTCTTGCGCAAGCCAAAAAGTCGCTGTTTACCTTTGAACTTCTGCCGCCGCTGAAGGGCCACACCCTGGATGGTATCTACGCCGCCGTTGAAAAGCTGCTGCCCTTTGAACCGGCCTATATCAATATCACCAACCATCAGCAGGAGATCGTGTATATCGACCGTCCGGACGGGCTGGTGGAGCGGCACACCCTGCGCAAGCGTCCGGGCACGCTGGGACTTTCGGCAGCGTTACAGTACCGTTACGGCATTCCCCTGGTGCCGCACCTGATCTGCGGGGGACAGAGCCGGGAACAGCTTGAAGACCAGCTGGTGGAGCTGAATTTTCTGGGCATTGATAACGTTTTTGCCCTGCGCGGGGATCCGCCCCGGGGCGAAAAGCGCTTTGTGCCGCACCCCGGCGGCTACGCGCATACGGAGGGACTGGTGCAGCAGATCGCGGCGCTGCGGAAGGGACGTTATCTGGACCCGGAGCTGCAGAATGCCGAAGCCGCGGATTTTTGCATCGGCGTGGCGGGCTATCCCGAAAAGCATGCCGAGGCGCCAAACCTGCAGCAGGATATTGCCATGCTGAAGCGCAAGACGGATGCCGGCGCAGATTATATCGTAACGCAGATGTTCTTTATCAATGCGCATTATTTCAATTTTGTCCGGCTCTGCCGCGAGGCGGGGATCCGGGTGCCGGTCATTCCGGGCATCAAGCCCCTGCGCCGCAAACGGGACCTGGAGTTGCTGCCGCAGACCTTTCATGTGGATCTGCCGGTGGAGCTGGTAAAAGCGGTGCAGGCCTGCCGGGACGATGCGTCGGTCATGGAGGCCGGGATCGAATTTTGCTTAGAGCAGGTAAAGGAGCTGCGGAAGGCCGGGGTTCCGGGCATTCATTTTTACACCGAAGGCAAGGCGGCGTCCGTGGCGCGAGTGCTTGAGTCAATGTGATTGGGGCAAAATATTTGAGTCAATTTATTTGAGGCAAATTATTTGAGTCAAATTATTTGAGTCAATATATTTGGGTCAATGTAATTGCTGCGTCAATCCAATCTTTGACCGGATCGACACCCGGAAGCCCCGAAGGTCTACCGCCTCCCGTCTACTGTCTACCGTCTACCGTCTACTGTCTACCGTCTACCGTCTACTGTCTACCGTCTACCGTCTACCGTCTACCGTCTACCGTCTACCGTCTACCGTCTACTGTCTACCGTCTACCGTCTACCGTCTACCGCCTCCCGTCTACCGTCTACCGTCTACCGTCTACCGTCTACCGCCTCCCGTCTACCGTCTACTGTCTACCGTCTACCGCCTCCCGTCTACTGTCTACTGTCTACCGTCTCCCGGCCAAATGAATCGGTTCGCTTGTATCG
>Ga0265293_10003360_pt1 | contig 29813 bp, 25 predicted proteins | sample Munlanlewell138R_FD_192505 | JGI IMG/M metagenome (GOLD analysis project Ga0265293, IMG submission 192505) | Leachate microbial communities from a municipal landfill in Southern Ontario, Canada - Leachate well 138R | ecosystem: Engineered > Solid waste > Landfill > Unclassified | place: Canada... | reverse complement strand
TCGAGAATCGCGGGGAGAGAAGCTCCCCCCATTACACTGCATCACCTGATGACGCATACAGCCGGTTTTGAAGAGAAGCTGATCGAGCTCTTTGTCTCTTCACCCGATCAGATCCAGCCACTTGGTCAATATGTAAAAGATCACCTGCCTACCCGGGTCTTCCAACCCGGTTCTGTCATGGCGTATTCGAACTACGGAACCACGCTTGCAGCATATATTGTGGAGTTGGTTAGCGGACAAGCCTTTAGCGAGTATGCCACAGAGCATATTTTCGAACCGCTGGAGATGCATTCATCAACCTTTGAGCAGCCTCTACCAGCTCATCTCGCTTCCGAGATGAGTGAAGGATATCGCTATGATAACGGAACCTTCGTGCCTGGTGGATTTGAGTATGTTCAATCCTATCCAGCAGGTTCACTCAGTAGCACAACACATGATATGGCTCGTCTGATTTTAGCCCAATTAGAACTGGCCCAGCCTAGTACCGTTTCGGAAGGCGACGCCAGTGCCGAGGAAACAACCGAGGAATCCGATGCTGAAGAGGATCAAACCACTCCGGTCCGGGAGATTCTCCAAAGGGAAACTGCCCGAGTGATGCAGACCCAGCAGTTCACAGGGCATCCTGAGCTTCCTGGCATGACCTATGGCTTTATCGAAGCGAATTACAACGGTCATAGAGTCTTGTCCCATGGTGGCGATACCCTTCTTTTTACAACGGGACTCTACTTCCTACCAGAAGAAAATGTAGGCCTTTATGTGGCCTATAACTCGTCACTAGGCGAGGCTGCACGGAGCGCTCTCTTCCAAGGATTCATGGATCGCTATTTCCCAGAAGAAAACCCGAGGAAGGCAACTCCCAGGGCGATTGCTTCTGGCACCGAAGCGAATTACCGTGGAACCTTTCATTCGGCGCGCAGCAATTTCACTGGCGTTGAATCGATCTTGCGCCTGCTCCAACCAATGGACTTGACCGTTGACGCAGAAGGCTATCTAAACGTCCATGCCCAAGGAATGACTGTTCGGTATGGCGAGATCGCCCCAAATCTCTTTCAGAACTTAAATGGTCCAGACAAAATGGCCGTCACCTTTGACGATGGTAAAGTAACAAAACTCTCCTTTGGTGGACCAGGTACCTGGCTACGCACGCCTTGGCATCAAAATCCGAATCTTCTCCTCAGTCTCCTGGGAATTTCGGTTCTAATTATGCTCATCACTATACTAGGGTGGATTAGAAGCATCTTTAGACCCCAGGTTAGGAGGAGCAGTTTTGTCGCGCCAAAGGTTGTCGGTATCTTATTCTTCCTTCTCTTTGTAACAATTATGATCATGCTCATGGACGTCGTGAACGCAACGCATCCGACTCTAGGGGTTCCCACAATTGTCCTAGAACCTTCAGCCACCCTTAACGCCGCCTTGATTCTTACGAAGATTCTTGTGGGATTAGCCGGATTGATGTTGCTGACACTTGTTTACTTGCTCTTTACCCGAAGGGGTAATCGCCTGCAACGACTCTACTATACACTCTTCACCCTCAGTAGCCTGAGTGTGATTGCCGTTATGTACCAGATCCGTCTCTTCTAGAGTAATCTGGTCATAGAGAACATTACTCAAAGATAGGAGAGCGCCATGGCTTTGATAAGTGAGTTCATCGACGATTACAGGAGTAAGATTAGTCACTATGAACACCTAGCCCAAACCTGCGCTTACCAATGTGAGAGTGCACTGAAACGACGAGGGCTCAGGGCCTTAGTCACCTCACGGGCCAAGAAGATAGATAGCCTCGCCGCAAAGGTTGAGAGCAGGGCCCAAGAAAAGGCGTATCAATCGATCAGAGAGATTTATGACGATATTGTGGACCTAGCTGGCGTACGCATCGCCCTTTATTTCCCAGGAGATCGAGATGAGATCGATCACTTTATCCGTACCCATTTCGACGTAGACCATGTCAAGGATTTTCCCGAAGCCCTGCAGCATCCCGGTGCTTATCAGAAGAGATTTCTGGGATATGTGGGGCGTCACTACCGTTTGAGACTTAAACCAGAAACCCTCGCCCCGACTGACCAACATCTAGCTAATTATGTGATCGAACTCCAAGTAGGTTCCGTGCTGATGCACGCCTGGGCTGAGGTCGAGCATGATTTGGTGTACAAGTCGACAGAGGGTTTTCTCTCTCAGGATGAGTATGCCATCCTAGATGAGTTAAACGGCTTGATGCATGCAGGAGAGATTGCACTAGAACGCCTGCAAACAGCTGCCAAACGCAGAATTAATACCGAACGACAACCTTTTTCCAATCATTATGAGCTCTCATCCTACCTATACGATTATGTCCGCAAGTCGTCGCACCGTAATGATACGGAACCGTATATTGGACGTACTGATGTACTGTTTCATTTTCTGAAGGAAATCGGTTTGAATTCGGTTCCGTCCCTTAAGCCCATTGTCCAGAAATGTGACCTATACTCGAAGGGACAGCCCCTGGCCCAACAGATTGTTGACCATATCCTAAGGGAGAATCCTGATTTTTACGCAACGTATAACGATGCCCGGATCGCAATCGGCCGTGCGGATCCCTACGGTGCACCCGACGAGTATGTTTCCTATTTTTCTGATGAAGAGAACCTTGGTTCTTTCATGCGGCAATGGATTGCGACAGAACGAATGATTGGCGATACACTGAACCATGTTCTTAATGGAGACGCACCTCGTGATCACCAACTGGATGAATCTGATATTGAGAAGTTGAAATCCATTCGCAAGCTGCGCAACGAAATACTCTATGGCGATCGCTTGCCTGATGAAGATGACATGGCCAATGCCCAAGCATTTTTGCAGAGGATCATGGACTTTTTGCGCCAGAGTAATTCTGGATCAAGAATGCAGGAACGAAAAGCTTAATTATTTCACAAAGTCTGTAGGAAACAGATAACAAGTGTGGAAGGTAGAATAGTAGAACTAATAATTGGTACTGTCCAAGGAGGAATGTAGATGAACATTTATGAAAGAGCTCTAGCAAAGCACGAACAATGGCGCGGTAAGCTTGAGATCACCAGCAAAGCAAAGGTGTCCAATGCGGAGGAGCTCTCCCTCGCCTACTCACCAGGTGTAGCTGAACCCTGCAACCAGATTGCCAAGGATCCAAATACAGTCTGGGATTACACCTGGAAGGGTAATACGATTGCCGTGGTATCCGATGGTTCTGCCGTCCTCGGCTTGGGTAACATTGGACCTGCCGCAGCCCTGCCTGTGATGGAGGGTAAGGCCGTATTGTTCAAGGAGTTTGGCAATGTAAACGCCATTCCCCTCTGCCTGGCTACCCAGGATGTAGATGAGATTGTACGGATTGTCAAAGCCTTAGAACCTACGATTGCCGGAGTCAACCTAGAAGATATCGCATCACCCCGCTGTTTTGAGATTGAAGAGCGTTTGGTCAAGGAAACAGACATGTTCATTTTCCACGATGACCAGCACGGAACCGCCGTGGTAACCCTAGCCGGTCTAATCAATGCCCTACGAGTTGTGGGCAAGGACAAGACGGCCCGCATCATCGTCAGCGGAATTGGTGCTGCAGGTGGAGCAATTGTGCGTCTTCTCCTACAGGATGGCTATACGAACGTTGTCGGTTGCGGACGCCAAGGTCCACTCATTCCTGGTGATCCAACCAATAACGCTATCAAAGAGGAAGTCGCCCAGCTAACAAATCCAGAGGGCAAGAAGATGTCTCTCCAAGAGGCCATGGAAGGAGCCGATGTCTTTATTGGTGTTTCGGCAGCCAACACTGTGACCCCCGAGATGGTCAGCGGCATGGCCGATCAGCCCATTATTATGGCCCTGGCGAATCCTGAACCTGAAATCGCTGTTGACCTCGCCCATGAAGCTGGAGCAGCAATTGTAGCTACAGGTCGTTCTGACTATCCCAACCAGATTAATAATGTACTGGGCTTTCCAGGAATCTTTAGAGGCGCCTTAGACGTACGGGCTAAGGACATTAATGACGCCATGAAGATTGCCGCAGCCTACGCCATTGCTGACTTGGTTGAAAACCCAACAACAGACTGCATTATTCCCTCACCCTTTGATGAGCGGGTTGCTCCAGCAGTAGCCAAAGCTGTAGCTGAGAGTGCCAGGAAAACCGGCGTAGCAAGGAAGGTGTAAGCCTATGGGTTGTCAATTCGACCAGAGAATTGATCGCCGCAATACCCAATGCGTGAAGTGGGATGCTACTGCGGAGGTTTTTGGGAGGGAAGACTTGCTCCCATTGTGGGTGGCTGACATGGATTTTACGGCACCCGAGCCAGTCATAGAGGCTATCAAAGCTAGGGCAGACCACGGGGTCTTCGGTTATGAGATCAAGCCTCAAAGCCTTAATGAAGCAGTCTTGAACTGGCTGCAAACCCGCCATAACTGGGCGATCGATCCGAGTTGGTTGAGTTATAGCCCTGGAGTGGTCGGAGGCTTGGCCACAGCAATTCTAGCACTCACTGAACCAGGCGATCGAATTGCGATTCAGCCCCCTGTCTATCCACCGTTTTTCTCTCTAGGAGATCAAAACGATCGTATCGTGGTGGAAAACAGACTGATCGAATCAGACGGCCGCTATACAATGAACCTTGTAGAGCTTGAGGACATCTTTCGCTCTGGAGTAAAGGTCTTGATACTCTGTAGCCCCCATAATCCAGTGGGTAGAGTATGGAGTAGAGAGGAACTACTTGCCCTAGGGGCTCTAGTTGTGAAATACGATGTTACCGTACTCTCTGATGAAATTTGGGCAGATTTGGTGTTCTCGAACCATCAGCACATTCCCCTAGCGAGCCTCTCGCCAGAAATTGCTGAGCGGGTCATCACCTTTATGGCTCCGAGCAAGACCTTTAATCTCGCTGGCTTCTACTTATCGAATGTGATTATACCCAACGAGACGCTCAGGGAAAAGTTCGCTAACCAAGTGCAGCGCCTCGGAAATGCGCATTCCAACGTATTCGCGCCGGTTGCTGCAGAAGCAGCATATCGCCACGGTGGAGTTTGGCTCGATGAACTCCTCGCCTATTTAGAAGAAAACGTAGCCTATGTCCAAGGCGAACTCGCCAAGATAGCGCCTAAGATCAGAGTGGTCAGGCCAGAAGGAACCTTTGTACTTTGGCTGGACTGCACAGACCTTGGTCTTCCCCCCGAAGAGCTCAACCAGTTTTTTGTACAACAAGCCGGTCTGGGTTTGAATGATGGGGCATCCTTTGGCACAAGTGGTGCAGGTTACCAGCGGATGAATATTGGCTGCCCTAGAAGTCTTTTGGAAGAGGCTATGAAACGACTTGCACAGGCTCTAGGAGAGTACAAGAAGTGAGATGTAGAAAATCGCCCGGCGTAACAACCGGGCGATTCCTTTTCATGTAATCTAGACTACACCACTTTCCAAAATGCTGAACGACGCTGTCTGGCCATCGATCTCCGCCAGGGCTCCCATGGGTAAGGTAGTCATGGGGGCGGTGTGCCCAAAACTTACATTGTATAGAACGGGTAGATCCTCTCGATCCACCTCTGCGAGAATTCTCCGTATCGACGTCTGATACTCGTGATAATACTGATTGTCACAGGGTTTCCCCACAATCAATCCCTGCAGTCTTTGCAGGATCCCTTGGGTTCCATAATTGCGGAGCCAGTATTCCAAATACCTGGGACTGGGCTTGTCTTCCGATGTCTCTAGAAAGAGAATAGCGTTGTTCCAGGCGCTAGGATCTGGCCATAATTCTGTCTCCTTGGCCATTTCCAAGACCTCAACACAACCTCCAATCAGTTGACCTTGAACGACTCCCCGCCCCTGAAGCATCTCATATCCCGAATGCGTCATCATCTGCCTTGACCGATCCTTGTTTTCCTCGAACCAAGGCAAGTATTCGCTTGTCCAGCTTTCTGGGGCATGGACCTGACCAATGGGTTCTGCTTGAAAGAGAACCTTCTCGACCCAGTGAGCTGTGTAGGAATGCATAGCCACATTCTCGGCGAACTCCGCGAGAACGGATGGCCCATAGAAGGAAGACAGACCTGCTTTCAAACAAATCAGGTGGGTGATGGTAGAATCCGAATAGCCCAAGAACACCTTCGGGTTATCGCGAATCACCCCAAAGTCAATATAGGGAAGCATCCTAACGCTGTCATCACCACCAATGCAGGCAAAGATCCCCTTGATGGAAGAGTCAGCAAAGGCTGCCATCAAGTCTTCAGCCCGCTTTTCGGGATGCTCGTAGACAAACTTGGCTCCCTTTAGAGTATGGGGCATCTCCACCACCTCAAGGCCAAACTGCTCTTCTAGACGACGTTTTCCCTGTTGGTACCGCCAGAGAAGGTCTGCATCTCCCGCACCACCCCAGGAGAGACTCACGGTGGCGATGCGATCCCCTCTCTTTAGTCTTGGCGGTTTGCGCAAAGCTTCGAGCCCGCTCATGATAAATACATCTCCATAATGCTGGTTAAGGCTTTGTATCCTGTCTCCAAGGTCTTATTCGGCACCAAAAAGCCTGGATGGTGCAGCTCAGAAATGAAGCCTTCCTGTCCGGATCCGACGAGAAGCAAGGCACCTGGTACTTCTTGCAGATAGTAGGCAACGTCCTCACCTATCAGACTTGCTAAGCCTTCCTGAATAACAGGGGTTTCGGGGATCTTCGCAGCAAAGGCACTGCCCAGTTCATCCACCACCGTAGAGTCATTGATTACCGCCGGAACACCCTTCTGGTACTCCAGTACATACTCTCCCCCGTGGAGGCTGGCTCCCGCGGCAAAGGCCTGATGGAGATTATCGATCATCCTCGCCTGATCCTCCTCACGGCAGGTGCGAACTGTTCCTTCCACGACCACTTCTTGGGGAATGACGTTGAACCGAGTTCCCCCGTGGATCATCCCAAAGGACAAGGTTTGAGGGAAACTAGTATCAGAGCGTCTCTGGGCAAGAGAAAAAGCATCTTGAATACCGGTCGTAGCCATAGCGATGGGGTCTTTGCTCTTCCAGGGGAAAGCACCATGGCCTCCTTGGCCATGGAATGTAGCTGTAAAACGGTCGGCATAGGCAGTAATAGGTCCTTGCTGCAAACCCAAAGTCCCCGCAGGTAGACTAGGCCAATTATGAATGGCTACCAACCTCCCAGGGAGATGCTGGGAAAAGAGCCCCGCCTCTAACATGGCCTTCGCCCCCAGCACGATCTCCTCCGCATGTTGAAAGATGACCATCAGGGTACCGGTGAAGCGATCTTTGTGCCTTGCGGCATATCTGCAGACACCCAGAAGCGTTGCCATATGACTGTCATGTCCACAGGCATGCATCACACCTTGGTTTTGCGACGCATAGGAGACTCCAGTCTCCTCTTGGATCGGCAATGCGTCCATGTCGCAGCGGAGCGCTAGAGTCTGACCTGGATGGGCAAATTCCAGAGTCCCCATAAGACCAGTTCCCCCCAGATTGGTACGTAGGGCAAAGCCGAGCCCAGCAAGCTCCTTGGCAACGAAGTCTGCTGTCCAGACCTCTTGTCCACTTAGTTCTGGGTGTCGGTGGAGCGTTTCGTATGTCTCGCGCATATACTGTAGATCCGGCATGGTACCCCTCTTTTCCATATCATTTCCTCTATGTTCGGTTCATCTCGTCCTTTTCCTTGCGAAGCTGCAAAGTAAAAGCCATCCCGGCTTTGAACCGCTAGGATGGCTTCTCTGTTTCCTCCGCTAATCATCTTGCTTTTGTTGGAACTCGTACTCATCGCGAATTTCTTCGCGTTTCCCTGCGATGGAATGTCTTCGGCGTCGATTTTTGTCCCTAATGGCTTCCTTTTGGTCTTCTGGAAGATCTCTGTGCAAGATATCATGGGAAGCCTCAAGATTTTCGATTGTGTTCACCACTTGTTCCCTTAGTTTTTCAACATTGTCTCGGCGATTGTCCGGTTTAGGCCCCCTAGGCATAGCTCAACTCCTTTCCCAAGTCGTTTCATGCTTAGGATAACCCCAGGACCATCTTTTATCCAAGGGATCAGAACACCCCTCGGTCCCTCCTAAAGCAGTTGACTTCAGAACCAAAGATCAATAAACTGTTCGCGAGAACATACTCAGAAAAATGGAGCTATTGCGAAGTATATGCTAGCTAGCTAAAGGTGGTGTACCAATGAAAAATAGACAAAAACAGAGACAAGTAACGGGACTGGTCATAGCCCTTTTCTTACTTAGCTGGATGGCAGGATTACCAGCACTTGCTGCCCAAAAACCCGAGGTTGCTCTAGTTCTAGGTGGAGGTTCTGCACGAGGCTTTAGTCACATTGGTTTGATCAAAGCCCTGGAGGAACATGGCGTGCCAGTGGACATGATTGTCGGAACGAGTATGGGTAGTATCGTGGCAGGGCTTTATGCTGGTGGTTTTTCCGTTGAGAACATGACCGAATTGATCACCAAACTAGAGTTTTCCAAGCTTTTGGATATTCCCATGCCCATGGGGGGCGGAATTGTAGATACGACAGGAATTGAACATTATCTCAACATCCTCCTTGGCGGCAGGACCTTTGCTGAGATGGAGATTCCCTTCCGGGCCGTCGTCGTCAATCTAGGCACAGGAAAGGAACTCGCTCTGGGCGAAGGGCAGGTAAGTAAGGCGATTCAAGCGAGTATGTCCATTCCCGGTATGTTTGTTCCTGTGGAGATTGGGGATCAATACTATGTCGATGGTGGACTGAAAAACCAAGTGCCAGCCAATGTTGCCGCCGATCTAGGTGCTGATGTGATCATTGCGGTCTCCCTCGAACAGGACTACGCTGATCCTGATTACAGACGGATCACAGACAATCTGCGCATGTCACTGACAGCGATGATTGAGGGATATAATGTATGGAACACAGCCATGGCCGATGTACTCATCGTACCGGACGTGGGATTAGACTCCGCTATGGATTACCAAAGAGGACCCTACTTTATTGAACAAGGATATAAAGCGGGACTGAAATATATGGACGAAATCAAGGCGGCGATCTTGGCTAAAGATCCAGACTTTGAGTTTGTCCCCTATAAGCAAGCGGGCTACGATAGCACGGAGCTTCGAAAACTGACTCAGGCCGCGGAGCGTTCTGTGGCGAACCTGCCGAAGCGTTTTACCTTAAAACCGGTGATTGAGTTTGACAGTGACTACAACTTCCCCAAACTGGGAGGAAAGTTCACCCATGGTCCCCTCAGCTGGTTTGGCATAGGTTATCGCTATGGATTCGATCCCGACAATGGCGGTCATGAGGTGTTTCTAGATTGGGGAAGGGACAATTGGGGCGAAGTGGACGTCTATGTTAGACAGAGCCCTAATCGGGCCGAGCCGACCTTCGGAGCCTCCTTGCGAGGCCCCAAGATCGATCAGCTCATGCTCGAAGCCACCTATGTCTCCCAAGGGGAAAAAGCCTGGCAAGTCTCTGCTTCCAATAATAAGTTGTTAGACACACCCCGCGGTGTTGCTGGCCTTGCCTTTCGTGTAACAGGTTTAAGACCTGAGGAAGAGGAAACTCCCATTGAAGAGACGCTCCTAATGGCAGTGGCCCCCCAGATCCAGATCTTCCCCTGGGGCGAGAAACAGCTCCCCCTAGGACTTGCGATGACCAGACCCTATGTCTTGGGCGGCGTTACGGTTGAATCACCCGTGATTGAACTTGATGTGAAACCCAGTTTCAGATTGGGAGTGGGTACCGAAATGGACCTTTTCGGCCTGTATCCGAGTGACATATCCCTCGGTGTAGAATTGGATTCGACAGCCAAGACGACCTGGAGATTCGGGATCAAGAGCTTAAAATTCTAAGAGGAAGTTAAGAAGCCCAAAGCGATGCGCTCTGGGCTTTTTCGGTCTAGAACTTATATGTCACAGCTAGATTTCCTTGGAGTCCTCCAGAGGAGATGCTTTTTTCCCCATAGAGCTTAACTACGCTCAACTGTAATTGCACGGATCCGGGGAAACGATAGGTATAGGCGGGCCTGATAATTCCAGCCTTCTCTTGGAATCCGTGTAAGACCAAGAGCTCGGAGGAGCTATTAGCATTAAAGTCATAACCCAATCTTCCATAGAGATAGTGTGCTCCCTTGATTTCGCCGGGCTCCATCGTCTGCAGATTGGGCATCACATAGGGTTCAACAAGAGAACCCTGCCCGCGATAGATGTACTGAATTTGGGTTAGAATACCATTGCCAAGGGCAAAGGTATAGTCACCGCCTACGACCGTTTGCAGATATGGCTCATTCACAGATAGAGGAACTCGTGCGATCTCCAGAGGGTTATCCGACGTGGCGAACTTGGCCGGTCCACCATAACTCACTTCACCCCAGACGCCCACTGGACCAACTGTCCCGGTAGCTGCCAGACCAAAAAAGGTCTGCCTGCGATAGGTCCCTTCAATACTCGGCACAAACCCCATCACAGGAGGCGCTTGCGCAACGACGTCCGGAATGGCGGTTAAGACCATTTCTAGACCGGGCATCGGCTCAAAACCTGAGAAGAAGCTTGCCTGGAGGTCAAAGCCGCCGAGCTGGGTTTCAGCCCTAATTGCTATCTCAGAGTTCTTACCGAGACCACGGGGAGACTTCGTATCCTCAATGGCTTGTAGAACCATCGCAGCCTGCGGGTTCTCCCCTACCATCATCTGCTTCATCTGATCGTCAATCGTCTGGGGAGTGAAGAAGGGCACCACTACGCCAGTGATCGACCATTTTGGGCCGTAATACGTTGCCTGACCAGCCCAAAGCGGATCGCCGCTCATATCGCCGCTGGTCAGCGAGTCCAGACTCATTCGTGCAAAGTAATTGGTAGGGTTGAATCCATCAGCGGTACCCCAACTGATCAACTGCCGCCCAATCTGATAATCCAAGTCCCCCTGATAACCACTGAGCCTCAACTGGTCCAGAGCAAGATTTCCGGCTTTTTGCTTCCAATCCCAGTAGCCCTTGGTGGAGAAATGGAGTTTGGCGCCAAAGTCCAGTTCATCTTCTAAGACAAGACGAAAGCCTGTTCGCGTAGAGGTATGGACCAGCTTCTGTTCATCCCCATCCCACGCGACTCCGATAGAAGCACTGAGTTCGCCCGCAGGTTCTAGGGCCAAGACAGGTAGGCTTGCCATCAGGATGGCAAAAACGACTAATAGTACCTGAATTCTTTTCATCACTCTTCACCCTTTCGAAATTGTTGAGGTCTAACGCCGCAAGTTGCGCACGGTGAATACACCGTCATCCACATCTTCTTGACTCATCTCTGTGATGTTGAGAATTGTCCTAGTTCCCTGCACCTCATCCTTCATGACTAGGTCATGGGGAATCAAGTCACCCGATAGGGGTTGGAAATTGTCCATCGTCAAGGTCTTGGCCAACGTGCCGCCTTCGCCATAGAAAGCGATTTTGATTGGAACCATTTGATCCTTCTTCACCCACATATCGATTCTTCTGTACAGTGCATCCGAACTATTGGCGCTCAGTTCAAGTACATAGCAGTCCACATCGACTATCTTCTCATCATTTAGGCGTTTCGCTGTGTAATCATCGTTGTAGTTAAATCCACCGCCGATCTCATCATAGGTAAAGTCGGTTCCCATGAAGGAATCTCCCGTCATATGCGAGGCAATCCGTCGTTCCCTTCCCAGGGCCGGCATATAAAGCCACATTTGGCTCTCCTGACCGACCTCGTTGATGGCAAGAAACTTCGTGCCCCGTACATCGGCTGGCGCTAGGTACTCTAGAAACTGTTTGTCACCGGAATCATCCGTCTTCAGATAGACTTTCACCGCATAGTCTCGCTGAGCCCCCTTGGCGTTTTCCGTAATTAGGGTCAGTTCAGCCGTACCGGAACCACTTAAGATTGTGTCAAAGCTCATTTCATCCAGAATTTGCTGGCCAGTAAGTTCCTGGGCAGTAGCAATCGCACCAGTTCCACAAATGGCCAGAACAAGCAGAACTACAAGTGTCCTTTTCATTCCTTTACCCCTTTCTAGTTTCCGTTTCTCGAAATAGTTGATAACCATGGGAATGACAAGCAATGCCGCCAGAGAACTAACAACCATTGTGAGGGAAATCAAGTAGCCAAAGACGGCAATCGCTCGGAAGTGTGAAAAGACCAAGACAAAGAAGCCAAGAATTAGGGCCAGGGCATTGAAGAAGATACCCCGTCCTGCTGTGGAACCAGCTCTACGCAAAGATTCCTCCACACTATGACCATCAGCCAGTTCAAGCTTGTAGCGGCTAATATAGTGTACTGCGTAGTCTACTCCAATCCCAATCGCGATGCTGGCAATGATACTGGTGACCGCATCCAGAGGCAGTTTTGCGAAACCCATGACACCAAAGTTAATCAATACCGTAAAGAGCAGAGGAACCAGGCTGATGAAGCCAAACGTCAGGGACTTCATCATCAAGGACACGATGATTCCTACCGTAATCGAGGAACTGATGAGGCTCGAAACCTGAGTCTGTACATAGCGGCTCATCAGTCGCATCATCACTTTGGGAGTTCCAGTCATGCGGACCTTTAGATCGTCTCTGTCCCCGTAGCGATCTTCGAGATACGCTTCTACTTCGTCCATAACATGTTGCATCGCACTGGCATCTAGAGTCTTCATCTGGGCCGTAACTAAAGCCTGACTGTAGTCGTAGGTAACCAAGGAATCAAGACCAGAGCCGCCCTGCATGGAGAATAGGAGGAGCTGTTGGGCAATGCCCTCCCTGGTTTCTGGCACCACATAGTAGTCGGGATCTCCATCCCAGAGCGCTTGATTAAGTTCACGTACGACGTCTGCCATGGATGTGGCGTGGTTGATTGTATCCCAAGAGTTGAGATAGTCTTGAATGTGGATCAACTCTTCGATAAAGGCTGGGTCCTTCATTCCATCGGGAGCACCAGTATCTACCACGACTGAGATTTGCATACTGCCGCCGAAGACGTCCTCGATGACCTGAGTACCTCGTTTGACAGGGCTCGATGCGCTGAAGTAGTTCACCAGGTTGCTTTCCAGGGTAATCAATGTTGAGCCATAACCAAAGCAAATGGTAACCAGAATGACCGCCCCCAGTAGTCTTCGGGGATAGTCGATCGCCCAGCGACTGAGGGCATGTAACGCCCGGGTCAAGATACCATTCTGACCTGACTTCGTCTTATCGGACGTGATCTTGGGTTCTTTAGCCAAGACCAAAAGAGCAGGCACAAGGCTTAAGGAAAGGACCATGGCCAGAAATACACCGATGGCTGTGAGTACACCAAATTCGCGCATTGGCATCACAAAGGCAGTGATGAGCGAGGCAAATCCTGCTGACGTGGTCCAGGCAGCCATGGTGACCGGTGTTGTAATCACTCGAAATGTCTCGACTAGGGCTTCTCGTTTGGCAAGACCAGTGGCTAAAGATTCCTTAAATGTGTTGAGGATATGAATGCTTGAGGCAATCCCCACTGTAACCAATATTACAGGCATGACCATGGTCACCATGGAAATGGGTATCCCCTGCCAAATCATGATGGCGACAGTCCAAATCACGCTGGCACCAACTGTGACCAAGGGGATCAGTACACCAAGGATGGAGCGAAAGCTGAGGAATAAGACGAGTCCGATCACAACCACAACAAAGGGTACGAGAACGAGTAGATCCTGCTTCATTGCCGTCTCGGTATAGTACAGGATGTAGGAGTCGCCCACTATATGAATGTTTTCCGGCCCTGCATAGCCTTGTGTAATTTTCTCGATTTGGCCTAGTACTTGGTTCGTGTCTATCTGATGGTCAAGTTCCAAGAGGAGCGCAGCACCCCTTCCATCAGCGGTGATCAGCACCCCGTCATAGGGACTATTTGTGATTCGAGTTCTGAACTCCTCAATTTCTCCCTCTGTTTGGGGTAACGTTTCTGTCATAGGCCCAATCTCGATGCCAAAGAAACTGCTTTCTACCATCTGAGCATTGAGGGGACTCTGCACCTTAGCTACACCAGGCAGGGCCAAAAGCTCCTGCTCCAGTCGGGCTATTTTTTCAAGAGTTGATGGTCGAAAGACGTCATCGCTTTCTAAAGCAATAAAGAAGAGTTCTTGTGAGCCAAAGTCCTCCGATACGGCCTGGAGATCAAGGAGCACTGGATCATCATGGGGAATCATCGCGTCGATACTAGCATTAAATTGCAAGCGAGGAAGAAGAGTAAGGGCTCCAATCGTAAGTAATACAACAACACCAATGACCAGCTTAGGCCGATTCAAAACCAGTTCGATCCACCGTTTCAAGTCAGTTCCACCTCTCCAAGTTCAGAATTACATTGAGGGCATCCAGGGAGTCGGCAATGGTCTGGTTGTTCGGTTCTAGCAGGGATTGCACACCGACACCGAATAGACCACCAAAGAAGAGACTAGCGAGCGTTTCCCGGCTATAGGAAGAACCGAGGCGATCGACAAACTCTGCTGTAAATACACCCTCAATGATCTGATCTGTAAAACGTACAAAGATTTCCCTAACCTCTACTCGTAGTGGTTCAGACCAAAGTGCCAGGCCTACCAGGTCATAGAGGACGCGAAATAAGTCAGGATCGTTTCTTAGTACCTCCTGATAAAGACGGATAAAACACTCCCCCACCTCCTGAGGGGACATCCCTGGTTCTAGATACTGCTGGATATACTCGTAGTACGTGCTGGTCACATGGCGGGCTACGGCCAAGAGCAGACCTTCTTTGTTTTGATAATGGTAGCTGATTTGGCTCACCGCCACCTGTGCCTCTGCAGCAATCTGCCGGAGAGAAGTCCTTGCATACCCTTCCCGTGCAATCACGGCATAGGCTGCATCAAGGATTTTCTCTTGCTGATTTGCTTCTAACAAAGCATCACCTCATTTCAATCGGACGACCGTTCGAATTATAGTATAATTATACCAGTTTAGTTGTGTGAGGGACAGTCCCCCATGCAATTTAACTAGTCTCGTATTTTGCCTGGGACTGTCCTACCATTTTGCCAAGGAGAAAAGGAGGAAGAACATGAGATATTTTCTGGGCATTCGCTTACCCAAGGAGCTTGAGGAGACCTGTGAGAGATACCGTAGAGCATTCAAAGCTCCAAAGACGGTTGCCCACCTGACAGTTGTACCGCCTTTTGAGTGGGAGCAGCCCGCCGGGGAGCTCTTCAAACTACTTGCCGAAGCACTAGAAGAGACGAAACCTTTTGCAGTGACAGGTGCAGGTGTCGGTTCCTTTGGTAACAGGGTTCTCTTTATCAATGTAAATCTTACACCTGAACTTGAAGCTATGCAAAAAGCTCTCTCATTATGCCTTAAGACTGCTGGGGTCTCCGTCGACAATCGTCCCTACCATCCCCATGTCACATTGGCCACGCGCCTAACAGCCGAAGAGTTTAACCGCTACAGCCGAGAACTTGCAGATTTCCACCCTGAAATAGATTTTGTTTGCTCGAGCTTGAGCATCTTTGAGTTCACCAAGGAGCGGCGCTGGAAGGAAGCTCATCGCCTTTCCTTTTAACCAATAATACCTACTCTTGTAATTTACGACCAGATTTGGTATCATCTTACTAAGGAATAGAAGGGAGTGGTTCAATGCAGGCCTCGAAAAGATTGACCGAAAAAGTAACCTGGGTTGGAAAAGTCGACTGGGAGCTTGAAATGTTTCATGGTGAGGAACTTTCAACAGCTAGGGGTTCGTCCTACAACTCCTACCTAATTCGGGATGAGAAAGTTGTGCTAATTGACACCGTTTGGCTGCCCTATGATAAGGAGTTTGTGAGGAATCTCAAGGACGAAATTGATCTACAGGAAATCGACTATATCATTGTCCAACACGCAGAGATCGACCATAGTGGCGCGCTACCGGAGCTGATGAGGGAGATTCCTGACACACCCATCTATTGCACAAACAACGGGAAGAAGATTATCCAGGGACATCATCACCAAGACTGGAACTTCGTCACAGTCAAGACAGGTGATACGCTTAACATAGGCAAATCCACCCTAACCTTTGTGGAGGCACCCATGCTACACTGGCCAGACACCATGTTTACATACATGAGTGGCGAGAATATCCTCTTTAGTAACGATGCCTTTGGCCAGCACTATGCCACCGAAACACTCTATAACGACAAGGCAGATAACTGCGAATTGTATGAGGAAGCCCTCAAGTATTATGCCAACATCCTTACACCCTTCAGCGCACTCGTGAAGCGCAAGATTGAAGAAGTACTGGCCCTTGAGCTTCCACTGAACATGATTTGCACAAGCCATGGCGTAATCTGGAGAGACAATCCAGCACAAATCGTTGAAAAGTACTTAGAATGGGCAGACAATTATCAGGAGAATCAGATCACCATTGTCTATGACACCATGTGGAACTCGACCCGTCTCATGGCCGAGGCTATTGCCTACGGTATTCAGGCTGAAGATCCATCCGTGACTGTCAAGCTCTATAATGTGGGCAAACAAGATAAGAACGACATTGTCACAGAGATCTTTAAGTCCAAGGCTATCCTGGCCGGATCCGCCACCATTAATGGCAGATACCTCTCAGGTATGGGTGGCCTCCTTGAGATGATAAGAGGTATGAGATTCAAGAATAAGAAGGCTGCTGTTTTTGGTAGCTATGGTTGGAGCGGTGAAGGTAATAAGTTGCTAGCCCAAGACTTTGCTGGTGCAGGCTTCGAGATTATTACTGAAGGATACCGCACACTCTGGGTTCCCGATAATGATGAGCTCATCGCATGTCAGGAGTTCGGTAAGGAGTTTGTACGTAGTCTCTAATCCCTAGAGCTAAAAACACGTAGCTTGAGGACTCTGTCTTAGAACAAAAAGGCTGCTGCAATTTGGACGCAATAACGTTCATCTTGCAGCAGCTTTTTATGTCATATTCCTCTGTTCTTGAAGACCAGGGAAAATACAAGGAGGTGCCTTGCACCTCCCTGGGTATTCTTTACTTTTAGTAATTCTCAGCATACTCCTCGTAATGTGCACGTGGATGGGCACAGGCGGGACAAAGCTCTGGTGCTTCCGTACCGGTATGTATGTATCCGCAGTTACGGCACTTCCAACGAATGGGCTCATCTCTCGTAAAGACGGTTCCTGCTTCTACTCTTGCCAAGAGAGCTAGATAACGCTTCTCATGCTCCTCTTCGACTTCAGCGATTTCCTGGAAAACCTCGGCGATTTCGTCAAAGCCTTCTTCTTTGGCCGTCTTGGCGAATTCTCTATACATACTTGTCCACTCGTAGTTTTCACCTGCTGCGGCGTCCTTCAGATTCTCAGAGGTACTCTTCACAATTCCGAGAAACTTCCCAAGCCGTCTTGCATGCTCCTTTTCGTGGAGAGCTGTTTCTTCGAAAATGCCGGAGATCTGGTTATAACCCTCTTTTCTGGCAGCACTTGCATACCAGTCATACTTGTTGCGTGCCATAGATTCGCCAGAAATGGCTGCCCACAGATTCTTCTCTGTTTGTGTTCCTTTAAGATTCATAATAATTCCTCCTCTTAGTCTTATCACTATCTCTTTCCTCAAATGAGGGGCATCTTCCTCCTTGAAATCCCTAGTTTAACATGCTCATAATGATAACCTTTGACGTTAATGCAGGAAGTTTCCATTGAATCCAGAATTTAGCCCTTAACCTAACAGTCATCAAACTGGATTGTCACTTGGAGGAACGCTCATGTTCAAGAAAGAAAAGGGACTCTTAGCCTTATTTTATACTGTTATTATCCTACTCGCCTTGGGGGGAACAGCTCAAGGAGGCCAGTATTACATCAATGAACTTCTCGAGGCCAATCCGCCTCCCCAAGTCTTGAAAGAAGGTCCGATCGTGCGAGTAAAACAACCAAGTATGGAAAAATACATACCAGGCGAGGAGCAAATCGAACCGGGTTACGAACTCGAATATGAACTTGAACAGGAACCCGAACCACAGCCGCCTCCGGCAAAACCCCTGGGAAAAGTGGCCCTAACTTTTGATGATGGACCCGATGCTCGCTATACAGCAAGAATCCTAGATATTCTACAGGCTGAAGGTGTAACAGCAACGTTCTTTGTCGTGGGGGAGTACGTCGAGCGCTATCCTGAAACCCTAAAACGCATCTTCAATGATGGACACCTTATTGCCAACCATTCCCGTACCCATGCCGATTTAGCACTCTTCGACAACGAAGACATTATTGCCGCTGAACTTGAGCCCACGTCAAGGGCTGTCGAAAGGCTCACTGGATTCTATCCCTTAATTATGCGCCCGCCCTATGGATCGCTGCGCCAAGACTCGGTGCGTTTTCTCAGGGAGAATGGCTGGCAAATTGTTCGCTGGTCACTTGATACCTTTGACTGGGACAGCATGCGCAACAGTCCTGAACAGATTCTGAGTCGGATTCAAACGCAGCATCACAACGGAGCCATCATCCTCATGCATTGCAATGGTCCGGCAACGACTAGAGTCCTGCCCGATCTGATCAGGATTCTGCGTGATCTGGATTACGAATTTGTAGCGGTGACTGGACTATAAGGGGATGCCACTCGAGGGCTTGTAGATAACTCTCTGATATGGCGGAACTGTCTAGGTTTAAGCGTCTGGCGCTCTGCTCCACCTTATCCCATTCCCCTTTTTCATAGGCCATGATCGCATTACAAGCCTCGACGTAAGGCCCTGTGCCATGGAGGAGACACTCCTTGGTCTCTTCTGGCGCATGGATCTCTTCCAGGATGAGCTCGAGGGGTCGTTGGAGCAAGACATCCAACATGGAAAAGAGTCCTGTTAAGTACAAAGAGTTCTCTTCGGACTTCAGAGCCGTCTTTTGGGCCAAGAGCTGGGCAAAACGGGCCCGAACCAGGGAAAGACCCACGGCCCCGTCCATTTTCCGGGAGCTTAGTCCCTGGAGGGCAATTAGTGTCACCCACTTCTTGATCTCGTGCTGCCCCATGACCACAAGGGCTTGCTTTAAGGAGGACAGGCGATGCCGCTGCCCAAAAGCGGCTGAGTTGACGAGTTTCAGCAGATTATAGGTTAAGGCCACATCCATCGAGATCAATCTCGCTACTTCCCCAAAATCCACTTCGTCTTCATTAATGGCCGCGACCAACTGGAAGTAGTTGAGTTCCAGTGGGGTGAGGCTCTTTGTTGTCAACACCTCAGGTTTTTCGAAGAAATACCCCTGGAATAGAGTGAAACCATGGGCCTTCGCCCTGCGGAAATCTTCCCAGGTCTCGATCTTTTCCGCCAAGAGCACACAGTCCTTCAGTAGAGTGCGTGCTCGGATTTTCTTGATATCAAAGAGTGTATTAGCACGAAAGTCAACTTTCACAATACTAGCCAGATCCAATAAGGGCTCCATCCTACGGGAATAAACAAAGTCATCTAGAGCGAGATGATAACCTGCTTCCCTCAAGGCCCGGCACTTTTCGACAATAAACGGTGTCGGTGCAACCGTTTCGAGAATCTCCACAACCAGATAGTCCTTGGAAAACAGTGTGGCGACCTCTTCTTCGATAAGCTTAGCCGGGAAATTGATAAAAGCAGGTAGACCTGAAGTGATATTATGTAAGCCAAAGTCTTGGAAGGCAGCAAAAATCACCTTCGATGAAGCTTCGTCGCCGTCGAGAGCTCCCTTAAAGACATTCTCCTCGTTACTTCGATAGAGCAGTTCATATCCGACAATCTCTTCATTCTTATTGAAAACAGGTTGCCTCGCCAAGAAAACATTCATGTTTTGCTCTTTCCCCAATCCCCATCGGTTTTTCCAATCCCGCACTACTCTAGTCCGAGTGCTCCAAAGCTAAATTATACAGTCCCTTTAATTCTTTCGCAACGCATTTTCAACGGCTCTTTGTAGGGCTCTAGTCGTCGCTGTCGCCCCAGAAACGCCCTGAATATCTAAGGACTGCTTCTGCAAAATCTCTGCTATGATCGCTTCATTCCAGCCACCTACGATACCCTCATGATTGCTGTGGGTGATCGTAATGTCCCGAATCCTGCCAGAGTTAACCGCTATCAGGACAGTATAAGACCATCGATTCTGTGTATAATCCCCTTCATAGATGCCATCAGGAAGTTCCGTTAAGTCCACGGAACCTATATCCAAGGCCATTACCTCGTCCATACCACGATTGAAAACCGTCAGTCCAACCCAAGCAATCAAGGCAACGAGCACAACTAAAACCATGACAATTCTTAGAAATCTCGGCAATCCCTACACCCCTTCTATCGATAAGCCACATCAAACTCTATACTAGAGAGCAAGGAATCGAAATAGACAAAGTCTCCTTCCGGAACCCCCCACGTTCTTCCACCCTACATGATTTCCTTCTTCCAAGACAATGTCAACCCCCTATTAGATGATCTAACTACAAATCCTGCTAAGAAGAATCACCGTTTCCGCGGGAAACAGGGATTCTTCTTTCCGTGCAGAAACCGTATGGTGAACGAAACTCAAGATATGTGGAGGATAAACTGATGATAGCACCGAGCACAGCCACGCAAGTCTTCTATAACGCGAGGATCATCACCCTCGATCCTTCCCAACCAAGGGCGGAAGCTATGGCCTTGGCGGGTGGGAAAATCCTGGCCGTGGGCAGCAACGAAGAGATGTTAGCGCTGGTCACGCAAGAAACAAAGACCCACGATCTACAAGGTCAAACAGTTGTACCGGGCTTCAACGACAGTCATATGCACCTCATTAACTTGGGGCAATACATGGATGGAGTGGATCTAACCAAGGCGCGCTCCATCTCTGATGTCACCCGCCTTGGCCAAGAGTACGTGGAGAAAAACCCCGCCAAGACTTGGATCATAGGGCGCGGCTTCAATGACGAGATGTTTGACACCAAGGCCCTGCCGACGAAGGCAGACCTTGATCAGATTTCCAAGGGGGTACCGGTGTTTTTCACTCGAGTCTGCGGTCATATTTCTGTGGCGAACTCCAAGGCTTTAGAACTGGCGGGGATTACGTCCAATACCCCGAACCCACCTGGCGGAAGTATTGACAGAAACCCTGCAACTGGAGAGGCTACGGGTGTATTGCGGGAAAACGCTATTGATCTTGTACGCACTCTCATTCCTTCTCCAACAGTTGAGGATTTGAAGCGGGTGATTCGAATCGCTAGCCAAAAGGCTGCTTCCCTTGGTCTAACTTCGGTCCAGAGCAATGATCTACATGGCACTCGCACACTGATCAACCGCTTGGAAGCCTATGCCCAGTTAGACGAAGCGGGGGAGTTACCTATCCGGGTAGAGCTACAATCAACGATGCCCACCCCTGAAGAGCTCAAAATGTATATTGAGATCCGGCGGAAACATCCTAACCTTGGAACCAGGGTTACCCTCGGTCCATTGAAGCTCTTCACCGATGGGTCCTTAGGCGGTCGAACCGCAGCTCTCTCCCACCCTTACGCTGATGATCCATCGACATCTGGGATGGCGATCTTCTCCCAAGAGGAACTGGATGAACTGGTGCTAATTGCAGCCCAGACCAACCTCCCCGTGGCGATTCATGCGATTGGCGATCGGGCTATGGACATGGTGATCGACAGCTACGAAAAGGCGAAACTCGCCGAACCTGGCTGGACATCTCGTCCTCGGATCATTCATGCCCAGATTACCAGGTATGACCAGCTTCAGCGCATGGCCAAACTCGGTATCGTCTGCGATATTCAACCCATCTTTGTCCCCACAGACCTTCACTTTGTCGAAACGAGAGTGGGAGCAGAGAGCGCCAAATACTCCTACGCCTGGAAAACGATGGGGGAACTAGGTATCCATACCGCAGGTGGATCAGATTGCCCAGTGGAATCCTGTAATCCCCTCTGGGGAATGCACGCTGCCATCACACGCCAAGACCAGAACGGATACCCGAAGGAAGGATGGCACCCCGCCGAACGGCTCACAGCCGAAGAGGCCCTCGCCCTTTTTACAACCGGTTCGGCCTACGCAGCCCACGAGGAAGAGATCAAGGGAAGCCTAAGTGCAGGTAAACTCGCTGATTTTGTGGTCTTACCTGAGGATCCAACCGAAGTCCCTCCAGAACGACTCCTCACAATGGAAGTAATAGCAACCCATGTAGGGGACTGACCCCGAGCAATGTGACGAAAAGCGACTCCGGATCATGTGCGATTCGATCCAGGGTCGCTTTGATGTTATCATGTGCTTGTGTCTTTACATGCTGACAATTCTGTAGTAAACCCTTGCGGTCCTGTGGTAAACAAGACCATAGAAGAGGGCAAAGATGAGAACTGTCCCCCCTGTACAAGTCGCAAAGAGGAGTGTATTTCTCAAACTAAAAACCGCCAAAAGCTTCGTTATGAACGGGAAAGCGACGCTAATGTGAACTGTAGCAACGATGAGGGGCAAGAAGAACACTGTCAGCACTTGACTGCGGATGGATCGCTTGACTTCCTCTCTACTCATTCCCACCTTTTGCATGATGGCAAAGCGCTCCTTGTCCTCATAGCCTTCGGTGATCTGCTTGTAGTAGATAATCAGCACCGTTCCCATAATAAACAAGATACCTAGAAACAACCCAAGGAAGAAGAGCCCGCCGTAGAGGGAATAGAACTCATCCTTCACAGCTTCCCGCGACTCAATATAACGGGAAACGCCACCACTTGGAAGGCTAGAACGCAGATCCTTGTAGAATGCTATCTCCCCTTCCTCGCTCACGTCTCCTGGAAAATCAAACTGCAGGTGATAAGTAAGCTTTGAACCGTGCTCTCCATACACGTCTGCCTGGGCATGGTACATCTCCTCAACGACATCCATGTCCTTCACAATCAAGAAGTGGCGTCCAGAAATATCCCACTCTGTTACCGCAGGTAACTCATTAAGTTGCTTTCTGACGGAGAATGTCCGTCCAAGTACGGAGAGGCTCTCATACTCATAGTCTGCACCCTGCGAATAGAGCAAGACCTCGTCCTGAGCGAGCTGAACTTCTTCTCCAGTAAGACCACTGTAGTCTTCGCTAGGAATGAAGCACAACGTTTTCAACCGGGAAGGTGATATGTTGAGTGAAGGCTCGTCTGTCAGAAACTCATTCCCTTGGGCAATGCCCACAAAAGAGAGCATGCGGTATTCCATCGGGTCCTGCATTACTAGATTATGGTTCTCCAGGACTTGGGCGACGGTCGCACCAAGATTATCAATGTATTCGTCTGTAATCCCATAGGAAGAGATAACGATGTCCCTAGGATAACGGGTTTTCAAAACATCTTCTACTCCAACAAAGAGGGCCACCGTTGTTGACAGTGTGACCAAGACCATGGTGGAAAGGATGCAGATATTGGCAAGGCCTACAGCATTTCGTTGCATACGGTACATCAAACCCGACACAGTCGTAAAGCGATTCGGTCGGTAATAGTAGCTCTTGTTTTTGCGAAGCAGCTTCAAAAGAGCAATGCTGCCAGCAGTAAAGAGGCAATAGGTCCCAATCATCACGAGGATCACGGCCACAAAAAAGAGTGTTAAGGCAGCAATTGGCGATTCCGCAGTTAGGGCTAGGTAATAGCCAGTACCCATTGACGCCAACCCGCTTAGGGTAAGGAGCCATTTTGCTTTGGGTTCCCTTTCTCCCACCTGCCCGCCTTTCAGAAGTTCGATGGGCTTTGCCAGATGAACCTGGCGCAAGTTGCTCAGTAGGGTCAAAAAGAAAATGGTTCCAAAAAGAAGGAGAGCAAAAACGATCGCTGACCCAGAGATTTCAAAACCCATCTGCACCTCGAAACGTAGAAGTTTGAGGAGAAGCAAGAACATGGCCTTGGAGAGGACAATACCCCCTATGAGTCCTGCGGAAATGCTGATGACAGCTATATAGATCGTCTCATACATCATGATTCGGGCCAAATGCTTCTTTTCCATACCCAGGACGTTAAAGAGACCGAACTCCTTTTTCCTCCGCTTAATCAAAAAACTGTTGGTATAAAGCAAGAAAACAGCTGAAAAGATCGCTACGACCACAAAACCAAAGGATAGCATCATCTGCACAGTATCTCCACCGCTCATCTTCCCGAGGCCCGAGTTTTGCGATAAGGAATGCATTAGGTAGTACATCGCTACGGTGGCAGTACACGTCAAGATGTAGGGAAGATAGACTTGGATGTTTTTTCGAATATTATCTGCGGCGAGTTTCCAATAGAAAAACCTACCCACGACGTTCACCACCTGTGGCAATCATGGTCAGCGTGTCAGCAATCTTCTGGTACATTTCCTCTTCTGAGGAATCGCCTTTGTAGAGTTGGTGGAAGATCTCACCATCTTTGATAAAGAGTACTCGTTGGGCGAAGCTCGCGGCCTTGGTACTGTGGGTAACCATGAGGATCGTCTGTCCCTCTTCATTGATTTCTCGAAAGAGTCGCAGGAGGCCATCTGTAGCTCTGGAATCCAAAGCCCCCGTAGGCTCATCGGCCAAAATGAGTTGCGGATTTGTGATAATGGCTCTTGCGATGGCCGTTCTTTGCTTTTCGCCACCAGACACTTCATAAGGATACTTTGCTAGGATCGGTTCAATGCCTAATTTCCGGGCGATGGGAGTCAGGCGACGCTCCATTTCCTGATAAGGCTTACGGGCCAAAACTAGGGGCAAGAAGATATTATCACGAATGGAGAATGTGTCGAGTAAGTTGAAGTCTTGGAAGACAAAACCCAAGTTGTCCCGGCGAAAGGCCGCGATCTCCTTTTGGGGAATGGATCCGATGTTCCGGCCATTTAGAAGAACATCACCAGCTGTGGGTGTATCCAAGGCTGCTAGAATATTGAGCAAGGTTGTTTTCCCGGAACCAGACTCTCCCATGATGGCGACATATTCGCCTTTTTCCACCCCAAAGGATACACTAGACAGTGCCTGAACCTGGTTTCCACCAAAGCGGGGGGTATAGACTTTCTTGAGATTTTTTACCTCTAAAATATACATGCGATGACCTCCTCCATCATTAGGTCAACTATAACAAAGGGGGGAAATGTGTTGCCATCGTTTTGGCTTACACTTCCCCGCCTAACCTTACATTCCCGTAAGGATCGAAGAGTTCTGCTGTATCGAGTCTGATCTTCACTTTGGTACCCTGGCCCACCGTAGATTCGATACAAATGGTGTGGGAGAGCTTGTCTAGAATTCTCTTGCACAAATAGAGACCAATGCCTGTAGCCTTTTTCTCGATGCGCCCAGTATACCCCGTAAATCCCTGTTCAAAGACTCTCGGAAGATCCTCGGCTGCGATTCCCATGCCTGTGTCCTCAATAACAAGAAGCTTCGTTTCCCGATCTTCAAGATAGATGGAAATCGCCCCTTGCCTCGTGTATTTCAACGCATTCGACAAGATCTGCCCGATGACAAAGGTGAGCCACTTCTCATCGGTAAGCACTTCACAGTTGAGTTCCTGAAAGTCGAGTCGAATTCTCTGCCTGATGAACAGCTTAGCGTAGCGATGCACTGCCTGTCGGACGATGGCATCTAAGCTATGACGTTTCAAGACAAAATCGGTAGAAGGGCTTTCTACCCGCAAATACTGTAGAACCATATCTGCGTATTGCTCAATTTTGAATAGCTCCGCGAGTAGTTCGCTAGAGTCCTCATCGTCCTGTGACTGCAGGACCAAACGCATAGCGGCAATGGGGGTTTTGATCTGATGGGCCCACAAGGTGTAATACTCCATCAACTCCCTGCGTTCTTGTTCCGCTGCAGATATCGACTTCCGCTTGTCCTCCAAGAGCAAGGAAAGAAGCTCCTGATAACCTTCTTCAAGCAAATCATGTGGTTGGGGAAGTCCAGCAAGTTGTAGGGTTATCGTGTTCTTGAGGGTAGCCAAGACCTGATGCCGCCGAAAAAACGAATAAAGATCCCTGCCCATCGCAATCGCGGATGCCGACAGACATAAGAAAATAGCGTATAGCAGCGGTTCGAGGGGCAGATCGTAGAGTGCGAAAATCGCAGCAAAAAGCACGGTGCAGATTGTGAAGAGTCCGATGATTCCGCTGCGGGCCTTAAGATGGGAAATGAGTACTTGTCTCTTGTTCATTTGACCTCATACCCCATACCCTTCTTGGTTGTAATAAAGTCCTCAAGTCCGAGGGTTGTGAGCTTGCGGCGTAATCTCGTCACATTGACGGTGAGGGTATTGTCATCGACATAGCTGTCCGTCTCCCAAAGCATCGTCATGAGGGAGTCCCTCGAAATGACCTTGCCACTGTTCTCCATCAGCATCTTCAATATCTTGTACTCATTGCGCGTCAAGTCTGTCCGCTGGCCTTTATAGCTGATGGAGGCATCATCTGTGTTTAGGATAACTCCCCTATGCTCCAATAGATGTGTCTGTCCTGCAAAGTCATAGGTGCGGCGTAACATGGCTTGTACCTTAGCCGTCAATACGGAAAGATCAAATGGTTTGGCAATAAAGTCATCGCCTCCCATGTTCATAGCCATCACGATATTCATGTTGTCTGACGCTGAGGAAATGAAGATGATGGGTACCTTGGAATGCTTGCGGATCTCGCTACACCAATGATAGCCATTATAGAAGGGAAGGGAGATGTCAAGCAAGACCAACTGGGGGTCGAAGGTGACAAAGTGAGATAAGACGTCCTCAAAGTCGGTCACGCATTCGACGTCATAGCCCCAGCCCTTGATGTGTTTTTCCATGGTCATAGCAATAACCAAATCGTCCTCAACGATTAGAATGCGGTACACATAGACCCCGTCCTTCCCGTAACCTCCCTAGAGGAGCTTCTTCAAGTCAGCGATGAACTCGTCCACCGCATCCTCCCTCGTGGCCCAGGATGTGACAAGGCGGATCATGGTATGATCGTCGTCCATACGCTTTTGGACTTCAAAGGAATATTCCTTGGCTACGAGCTCTGCAATGACCTGATTGGGCAAGATGGGAAAGATCTGGTTCGAAGGTGAGTGTAGCAAAAGGGGACATCCCAAGGCAATCAACGCGCCTTGGATCTTCGTTGCCATGGCGTTAGCGTGCCTTGCCAGTTCAAAGAATAAGTTGCCACGGAAGAGTTCTGTGAACTGAATCCCTAGCAAGCGGCCTTTAGCTAACAACGCTCCTTTTTGCTTAATATGAAAGCGGAAGTCTGCCTTTAGACTCTCTGTGCAGATCACTAGAGCTTCTCCGATCAGGGCACCATTCTTGGTTCCTCCAATGTAAAAAGCATCCACAAGGCTTGCGATATCGCCTAGTGTGAGATCGTTCTTATCGGAGGTGAGAGCGGAGCCAAGTCTGGCACCATCCATGAAGAGTAAGAGTCCTAGAGCACGGCATGTCTCGCTTAGTGCTTTAAGCTCGTCCTTCGTGTAAATGGAACCCACTTCGGTGGCGTTCGAGATGTAAACAAGCCTTGGCTTGACCATATGTTCATCCGTGTGCGCTTCCACAGCCTGCCTTACATCTGAGGGGTAAAGCTTGCCCTCCCTTCCGGACATGCTAATGATCTTATGTCCAGTGGCTTCGATGGCACCTGTTTCATGGACCTCGATATGACCTGTTAAGGGAGCAATGACAGCTTCATGTGGTCTGAGAAAGGCGGAAATCGCGATCAGGTTGGTCTGGGTTCCTCCGGGAATGAGATGAACATCTACATCACCTCGGCCGATCTTCCTTTTGATCAACTCCGCGGCTTCCTGACAGAACCTGTCTTCCCCATAACCTACCGTTTGTTCCAGATTGGTTTCTATTAGGGCTCTGAGAATCTGCGGATGTGCCCCTTCACTATAATCGTTCCGAAAACTGTACATAGAATCTTGCCTCCACTCCAGATTAATCTATCTTCACTTTTCTTCTGCATACACCACAGATCGCCTGTGGGTCAGTTCTCTTTCTGTTTAAGTAAGTTTTCGCCATGGGGTAAGGAAGAACCTTTATCCTGGTAATTTTTGGGGGGTCAGTCCCCGACTCCCGTTTTTGCCCCGGTCCATCTCCATTTTGTCCCGCAGGCATAAGCTACATAAAGTACATCATGAGGAGGGATTACACTGGGAACTAGCAACCTCACTCGGGGGCAGAATCTAGTCTCGACTCAAACCCATGTTCATGAAGTGCAAGGTAGCACCGTGCTCTTTGAGGGAATTCCTCACAATCACCGCTTTGCCGGTATGACTGGAGAGGTAATTCCAGTGGGAGACAACCATGTTCATGCCCTAAGAACAGATACAGATTTTACTCTTCTACACTTGCACGAAGTAGGCGGAACAACGGGGCTGGCAATTCCGGTCGGAAATGGTAGACATGTTCATTCCATGACGGGAATTACCACACTGAACCGCGATCACGTCCACGAGTTTGTGTTTACTACACTCATCGATGATCCACTGAGAACGTAGGGGAGTAGGGGAGCAAGTCGGAAAAGCACCCGCAAGTAAGGAAGCCCCTGAAGCGAAGTCCTGGGCAGAGTATGCTCCCTCTGGCTGGGACTTCGTCTGTCTTGAGCATTCTGCATCATTTGGCAAATCCTTCCTGTTTGCATTCCATCCGCCGCGCAGGTTCGCCTGCCCGTCTAGGTGGTCAGACTGCATTGCGTTTGCCCCAACAGATCAAGAATCCTTGTTAGCTGCTGTAGGGATGCTCTAAAACTATGATAGGACGCGAAAACAGAAAGAGACCTGACAACAATAAGACAGATCTCCCTTTGATCTATTGCTTTGACTGCATCCAGGACGCAGGAAAACAGCCTTCCTTGCCGAAAAACCCCACATGCCCGCAATGAACAAGTCCAGTCTCCACTGGATTTCTAAGTACTAGAGAGGAGAACTACTATGCCAGACATGCTTGTGAAATTGTATGAACTACCTAGCCTTGACCCCATGATGCAGGTGATGGAGGAACGCAATATTACCATTCGTCTGGGCATACCACCCGAAAAACACGTGGTCCTAGATTGGATTCGAGAGCATTTCAGCGAGGCCTGGGTCAGTGAAGCAGACGTAGCATTCGCCCACAAACCCTCCACAATCTACCTTGCTATCGAACAAGATACCCAAAGGCTGGTGGGATTTGGCTGCTTTGAGTCCACCTGCAAGGGCTTCTTTGGACCCACCGGAGTCCATCCCGATTTTCGTGGCCGGGATATCGGCAAGGCATTACTGTTAGCATGCCTACATGGTCTGTCTAATCTAGGCTATGCTTACGGAGTGATTGGTGGAGCTGGCCCTGTAGACTTCTACAAAAAAAGTGCAGGGGCTATAGAAATACCCGACTCTTCACCCGGTATCTACCGAGGCATGCTACGGCAAAGCACTCCTCAATCAATGTAGGCAAGCTTTCTACTGTCATGCCAGAATCCGGCTGACGCAGCCTTTAGAAGCAATACCCTTCGACCGCTGAGGTTTCCCGCCTCCAAATGTTCCTCGTACAACAAAAGGCACCTCCATCGGAGATGCCTTTTGGTCTAATTTACTATTAGATGCGGCTTACGTTTGCTGCTTGGGGACCGCGGTCTCCCTTTACGATGTCAAACTCTACCTCTTGACCTTCGTCCAGGCTCTTGAAACCTTCGCCTTGAATTGCGGAGAAATGTACGAACACGTCGTCGCCATCTTCGCGCTCAATGAAACCGAATCCTTTGTCAGCGTTAAACCATTTGACTCTTCCAACCATAATATTTATGGCCTCCTTTTAAAGCAAAATCACAGATGTCACAAACAACTCATTTCCAATTAAGGCCATAAATAGTTCGTTCTTTCACGTGTAGTTATGATTCTATCAGACTTTTTCTATAATTGCAAGCCTTTTCTCTCCTTCTTGTAGTTGTTCTGTGATAATGTCATGTTGATTCTATTCTGGTAAAATGTCACCTATGAGAGAGGAAACATTTACCATGACCCAGCAGGACCTGACAAAGTTACGAGTTATCGATCTAGTTATTTCT
>Ga0265293_10003358_pt1 | contig 29832 bp, 27 predicted proteins | sample Munlanlewell138R_FD_192505 | JGI IMG/M metagenome (GOLD analysis project Ga0265293, IMG submission 192505) | Leachate microbial communities from a municipal landfill in Southern Ontario, Canada - Leachate well 138R | ecosystem: Engineered > Solid waste > Landfill > Unclassified | place: Canada... | reverse complement strand
ATACTGGAGGGAGTCAATTTTCCGATAAAATATGTAGCCTATAGCGCATGTTTCAGGGCGGAAGCCGGTTCGGCAGGCAGGGACACCCGAGGTCTTATAAGGCAACATCAATTTAATAAGGTGGAACTTGTAAAGTTTGCCCACCCGGAACATTCTTATGAAGATTTGGAATCCCTCACAAATGACGCGGAAAGGATTTTGCAGCTTTTGGAATTACCTTATAGAGTAGTATGTCTAAGTACCGGGGATCTCGGTTTTTCTTCGGCAAAGACCTATGATTTGGAAGTGTGGATGCCAAGCTATAATAGATATGTGGAAATTTCCAGCTGCAGCAACTTTGAAGATTTCCAAGCTCGCAGAGCGGATATTAAATTCAAAGAAGGCCCTAAAAGCAAAGCAAAGCTTGTTCATACTTTAAATGGCTCCGGTATTGCAGTGGGTAGGACTGTAGCGGCTATTTTGGAAAACTACCAACAGGAAGACGGAAGCGTTATAATCCCCAAAGCTATAAGAAACTATATGGGCGGTCTTGAGAAAATTGTAAAGCAATTAAGAGTCTGATTTGATAAAAACAGGTTTATAAAAAGGCTTAATAGTTGTATAATTTTTATAGCGGTAGAAATTTGGTTTAAGAAAGGTTATGTAAATGATTAAACGGTTATCATTGCTGTTAGTTATTTTTTGCATATGTATAATCACTATTGTAAATGCGGATGTGGGGCCGAAACCTTCTTTAGAAATAATGGTAAAGAATGCGCCGGACTCTTTATATTATTTGGATTTATTGATTGATTACAGTGATGATCACTTATATCAATTTATAGAAGAAGATGAAATAGAAGATAAGGACATGTATAATACCTTAAAAAACTATGAATCTGATGGATGGCGTCCCGCCCTTGCTACAGGAACCAGAGTACCACTTCACGGTAACCTGGTAGGTGTAAAAGAAGGAGAATATACAAAGCATTATTTTTCTTATATGGGTGTTCCTGATAGATTTAAAATTATTATTGTTAATTCGGAAGATGAAATAATTGTATCGGAAAATGTTTTGGAAAGAAGATCCTTTAATACAAAAGTTTACTTTGATTGTGATACAAGGTTGATTAAGGAGAAATCATATATATTATCTACATTTATGCAGCTTTTACCCACATGCCTGTTAACGCTGTTAATAGAAGGTATAATACTCCTATTATTCGGATTTAGTTTGAAATTAAATTGGAAACCCTTTTTAATAATAAACGTTATAACTCAAGTTTTATTAACGATTATCGTCAATATCTCCATGTATATATTCGGTATAATGCTTGCTATTTTGGCTTTTATTGCTTTTGAATGGGTAATTGTAGTAGGTGAAGCTATACTATTTTCTAAGTATTTAAAACAGCATTCTAAAAAAAGACGAGTACTTTTTGCAATTACAGCAAATATCGCAAGTTTGTTTGCAGGACTGATGATTACTTTACATATTAACTTAGGATAACATGAATAGGTGAGGTGAAAAAATGAAGAAAAATATTGTGTTTTTCCTGATTGTTGTTTCACTATTTGTGATATTTCCGGTCAGTGCGGCAAATGATGTTTACCATATCAAAGGATTTTATGTTGATGCGACTTTAAATGAAGATGGTTCTATGAACATAGAAGAACGGATTACCTATTATTTTGATGGAAAATTCAATGGTATTTTTAGATCTTTAGGGGAAGCGGGTTCTGATGGCATAGAAGACATAGAAGTGTCTATAGATAGTAATGGGGCTATTGTAAATGCCGAGCTGAATCAAGACGGCGGTCCTGACGGCACTTATCAGATATTGGATGAAGCTGGCGGTAAAAGGCTAAAGATTTTTTCCAAATCACTAAATGAAGAAAAACATTTTATCATAAAATATAAGGTATTAAATGCGGCAACTAAGTATAATGATATCGGAGAACTATATTGGAAGTTTATCGGTATTGAGACGGATGATCTTATAGAAAATTTTCATGTTAGCTTATGGTTGCCTGAAGGTGCTGAAAAAAGCGAAATAAAAGCCTTTGCCCATGGACCTTTGACAGGAATAGTAGAAATCAATAGCAGCCAAAACATAATATTAGAAGTTGAAAAACTTCCGCCAAATACTTTTGTTGAAGGAAGAATACTATTTCCCGTCAATTTTATAAAAGAATCAAGCAAAAAGATTGATAAGGATGCTTTAGGTATGATACTTGAAGAGGAAGGCAGATGGGCGGAAGAAGCAAATGCAAAGCGCAGAAGAGCAAGAATGTGGCTTATAATTCCTAATATTTTTGTTATCTTGGAAATACTGGCATTTATATTTATATATTTCAAATATGATAAAGAGTTTTCCGGTTCTTTTAAAGGCAAATATTATAGGGAATTACCCGGCGAATATTCACCAGCTGTAATGTCAGTACTATGGAATTTCGGTAAAATAAAGCCTATAGATATTACAGCAACACTTATGGATTTGGTTCACAAAAAGCATCTTTTAATGGAAGTGGAAGCAGTAGAAAAGAAAAAGATTTTTAGAGTAAAAGAAGAGACAGACTATGTTTTTACTTTAAATGATGAAAGAAAAAAATCTGATCTATCAAAACATGAGAAATATTTTCTGGATTGGCTTGTGGGTAAGGTCGGAAACGGAAAAAGTGTATCTCTAAACGGTATCCAAACCTATACAAAGGATAAATCCAATGCAATTACTTTTAAACAAAATTATGATAAATGGTCTGAAGATGTAAAGATTGACAGCGTGAAATATGAGTTTTTTGATAAGTCTGTCGTAAAAGCTAAAAAGATTGGTATTATTATTTCCGTATTAGGAAGTATTTTAGGAGCCTACACCCTCGTAAAACATGAAATAGTATCCGGTTCCATCACGTTGCTTTTAACTTCTTTTGCACTTGTTATTTATTCTGCTATACTAAAACGAAGATCAAAATATGGTGTGGATCAATATAAGAAATGGAAGGCATTTAAAATGTTTTTGAAGCACTTTAGCAGGCTTAGTAAAGCAGAGATACCATCAATAGTTATTTGGGAACATTATTTGGTTTATGCCATTAGCTTAGGAGTGGCAAAAGAAGTATTAAATCAACTTAAGGTCACGTTTAGAAACGAAGACTTTAATAATGATTCATTGACTTATATGCATTATGGTTTACTTAGTATGGAAATGAATCGTTTATACGGGATTAGCAACAGTATTAATTCAGCAGTTAAATATTCCGAATCTACTTATAAAAAAGCTATGTCCAAGGAATCTTCATCGTCCGGTGGTGGAGGCGGCTTTTCCGGCGGCGGCGGTGGAGGTGGCGGCGGAGGCGGTACCGGGGCCTTCTAATAATTAGTAAAAGGAGGAAAACACATGATGTGGATGCTAATTCCTATTGTTATTATAATTTTACTTGGGCTTTTTGTATTTACTTATAATGGTTTAGTAAAAAGGAGAAATAGAGTAAAGAATGCTTGGTCACAGATAGATGTTCAGCTGAAAAGAAGATTTGATCTTGTTCCCAATCTTGTAGAAACAGTGAAAGGTTATGCAAAGCATGAGAAGGAGACTTTAGAGGATATTGTCAAAGCTAGAAATTCGTATATCAGTGCTTCTGGTACCGAAGATGCAATAAAAGCAAATAATGAGATTACAGGAGCATTGAATAGATTGTTTGCCCTTGCAGAAAGTTATCCGGATTTAAAAGCAAATGAAAACTATATACAATTACAAAATGACTTAACAAATGCTGAAAACAAGATAGGCTACTCAAGACAATTTTATAATGACAGTGTTTTAATTTATAATAACTTTAGACAAGTTTTTCCTAACAATATTATATCTTCAATATTTAATTTTAAGGATGAGCCTTATTTTCAAGTTGAAGAAACAGAAAGAGAGAACATTAAGGTAAGATTTTAAAAAATGATGGAATTTTCTCTTTATTGACACTGATGATTTTACCTGCTATAATTTATTATGTTCTTAAGTCGGAGAGATGTCCGAGCGGTTGATGGAGCTGGTCTTGAAAACCAGAGATGTTTCACGACATCCGTGGGTTCGAATCCCACTCTCTCCTCCATTATAAATGTAAGTAAATATAGAGAAAATAAGAATAAGAAAGAAATATTCTGGAGGATTCGAACGGGCGGAAAAAGGAAATGCGACCTTTGGGAGCATTTACCCGCACCGGCGTGATAGCGAGCATGCGAGCGGAGCGAATCCCACTCTCTCCTCCATTATAAATGTAAGTAAATATAGAGAAAATAAGAATAAGAAAGAAATATTCTGGAGGATTCGAACGGGCGGAAAAAGGAAATGCGACCTTTGGGAGCATTTACCCGCACCGGCGTGATAGCGAGCATGCGAGCGGAGCGAATCCCACTCTCTCCTCCATTATAAATGTAAGTAAATATAGAGAAAATGAGAATAAGAAAGAAATATTCTGGAGGATTCATTTATTTTAACTTAAACTTGGAGAAGTACTCAAGTAGGTTGAAGAGGCGCCCCTGCTAAGGGCGTAGGTCGGGAAACTGGCGCGAGGGTTCGAATCCCTCCTTCTCCGCCATTTATGAAAAACGTCACCCATAGGGTGATTTTTTTATATAAAGGAAGGAGGGATGAGAACGGGCGGGAAAAATGATTGCGACCTTTGGGAGCAATAATCCGCCCCGGCCTGATAGAGAGCGTAGGCTCTCGGAGGGAATCCCTCCTTCTCCGCCATTTATGAAAAACGTCACCCATAGGGTGATTTTTTTATATAAAGGAAGGAGGGATGAGAACAGGCGGGAAAAATGATTGCGACCTTTGGGAGCAATAATCCGCCCCGGCCTGATAGAGAGCGTAGGCTCTCGGAGGGAATCCCTCCTTCTCCGGCACACACTGTCTGAAAACCCTTGTTCTGCAAGGGTTTTAGTTGATTTTTGGAATTGAAATAGTGATGTTTTTAAGAAAAAAGAAAGGAATTTACTCCATTATTGCAATTAATTCCTTAATACCTACCATATTTATTGCTCTTTTTAGATTATAGGCAAGAAAACTAAGCCCAAGTTCTCCTGTAGCTTTTTCTTTACCTTTACATAACAGATAATTTGCTCCATGGTGCCATTTAACGGTACCAAAAGGATGTTCTGAAAGACACATTCTTTCTTTAAGCTTATTTGTATCCTCTTTAATCCTTAAAAGAATTGTTCTAGTGTTAAAATCTTTTTTATCCAGATTATGATTAAAAGGATTTGGCGGTATATCTTTAGGTATTTCATTTAGTTTATATTTTGGATTTCCATACATCTTTACAGGTACAAACTTTGTATCAGGACCAAGACTTACAGTTTTATGAGTTTTCCCGGCAGTACACTTGTTAGGACACTGGCGACATGCTTCTTTACTACCGTAAATAGTACTTTTCCCCCGCATTTTTACTCTTGGTAGTTTGTGACCTATTGGGCATGTTACAGTGCCATCTTCATTTAAAAATAACAGAATTTCCAACAACACTATTGACCCAAACAGTCAATAGTGTTATTATTGTATTGACTTCAATAGTCAGTACTTGTTTTAGTGAATTGACTTATTCAGTCAAGATTGGAGGGTTTGTTTTGGTAAAAGGAAAAAATGTAGATTTTAATGCAGCAGATTCAAAAAAGGAAAATATTCTAAATGCAGCGATAGCCGAATTTTCACATGGTTACGAAAAAGCCTCGACGGACGCTATCGTAAAATCGGCGGGCGTATCCAAAGGATTATTGTTTCATTATTTTGGAACAAAAAAGGATTTATTCGCAGCCACCTATGATTATGCAGTCAATGCCATGATGTCGGAATTTTTTGATTTAGTAAACTTTAACCAAAGAGATATTTTGGAACGCTGGCGACAAGTCGTATTTCTCAAAATGGACTTGATGAAAAAACACCCGATGATTTTTGCTTTCGCCTCAATCGCACAGTTTCCCGGTAATGATGAAGTTAAAATTAACATTGTGGAGCAGCAAAACAAAATTTTAGATGCCCAATCTCCCAAGTTGTTTTCTAACATTGACCGCTCCTTGTTCCGTGAGGACATCGATGTGGATATGGCACTCCGTGTCATATTCTTCACCATGACGGGCTATTCAGAAAGTCAAGCCGAACCTGAAAAAACAACGGAGGAATATTACGGCGAATACGAACGGTATCTACAGGAGGTAGAACGGTATATTCAATTTTTCAAAAATAATTTCTATAAGGAGGAAGCGCAATGAGTGTTATCGAGATTAAAAACCTCACCAAGAATTTCGGCAATACCAAGGCACTGAATGGTTTGAGCTTTTCGGTTGAACAAGGCAGCGTATATGGATTTATTGGCCCGAATGGGGCGGGCAAAACCACAACCATACGGGTACTTCTTGGAATACTGCGCAAAAGCTCTGGAGAAGTGACGGTGTTGGGGGGCGATCCGTACCATGATGCGGTAGAACTGCATCGTCGCTTGGTGTATGTGCCGGGGGACGTAGCTCTGTGGCCCAATCTCACAGGTGCGGAAGTTATTGACCTGTTAGGGCGGCTTCACGGCGGTATAGACATGGCCAAACGCAAAATGCTTTTGGAACGTTTTCAGTTTGACCCTACAAAAAAATGCCGCACTTACTCAAAGGGCAACCGACAAAAGGTTGCTCTGATAGCTGCTTTCTCCTGCGAAGCGGAGCTATTACTACTAGATGAACCCACCAGCGGCCTTGACCCTTTAATGGAACAAGTATTTCAGAGCTGCGTAGCAGAGGCCAAAGAAGCCGGAAAGACGGTTTTGCTATCCAGCCATATTTTGTCACAAGTGGAAACCTTGTGCGACCAGATTGGAATAATTAAGCAAGGGGTCATTGTAGATTCGGGTGCATTGGCCGATATGCGTCACCTTACGCGTATTAAAATGGTTGTCCAAACGATCAATCCCGCCCCCGACTTGCATAAAATACCCGGTGTCCACAACGCCGCATTGCAAGATGGTGAATGGCACTTTGCAGTAGATACCGGGGCAATGGACACTGTTATGCAATTCCTCGTACCGTTCGGCATGAAAGCCCTCACAGCGGAACCGCCTACATTGGAGGAATTGTTTATGCAGCATTATAGCGCCGATACGCAAAAGGAGGGGAAGCGGTAATGAAAAGGCACTCATTCACAGGCACTTTATCACTGACAAGGCTTTACATTCGGCGCGGTCGTTGGTTGCTACCCCTGTGGATATTGCTTCCCGTGTTAATATCCGCCACTGTTGTAAGCAGCGCCGCCGTGTATCAGGACGTAGGCTTATTCGTCGAAGAATTGACGGCCAATCCGCTTATATCGTCTATTTTAGGGCCGGGAATGTCACACGATGTTGCGGGCGTGGTTGTATGGCGATCCACTGGTCAAATCGTTCTGATTTTAGGTATTGCCATGATGCTGACAATTATTCGTCACACCCGCAGCGAGGAAGAAGCCGGACGAAACGAATTGCTTCGCGCTTATGTTACAGGCCCCCATGCCTCATTAACGGCTGCACTACTCATCGCCTGCATCAGCAGTTTGTTGGCAGGTCTGTTAGTGACAGTTTACTTTATTTCATTGGGGCAGGCAGTAAGCAGTTCTTTTGTATTCGGCCTGATGATTGCGTTGGCGAGCTGCGTTCATGCGGGTGTTGGTGGATTGGCCGCACAGCTTAACAAAGGGGCTGATAAGGCAAGAGGCGTTGCACTGGCATTTGCTGGTGCAGAAATATTTTTCCTGATTATCAATAACAGTCAAGGGTCTTATTCTGGTTGGGCTTGGCTTTCACCAATGGCGTGGCATAGAGTGGCACAGCCTTTTTATGGAGATAAGGCTTTATCGCTGGTTTTTATGGTGATTATCCTTGCAATTCCGGTGGTGGCCGCTTATGTCCTGTCTGCCCGGCGTGACCTTGGGGAAGGCATCTTTCCGGAAAAATCGGGCAGGGCGCAAGCCGCAGCCGGATTTCGCAGCCCCCTTGCTCTTGCATGGCGATTACAAAAAGGTTCCGCTATCGGCGTACTTGTGGGAATTGTGCTAATAGGTGGTGCTGTCGGTGGTATGGCACAAAGCGTATCAGAAACCGCAGGCATCGGTGATTTGCTCGGTGGTATTGGCGGGATGAACTGGATGGCGGAGGTTGGTAATCGTAACGCATTCATCGGTGTTTTTATCTACATTTTAACAATGGCCATAGCCGCCTATTCGATAATGAGCGTTTTGCGTCTGCAAAAAGAGGAATATGAGTATCATGCGGAAATGATACTGGCAAAACCGGTAAGCCGTACACAATGGATGTTCAGCAATTTGTTGGTTTCTATGCTGTGCGTTACCGGCATTATGCTTGCGTTGGGCATTTCTTCTGGTTTAATGTTTGGACTGGGCAGCAGTGATTTTGGGCAGTCTTTTCAGAGCATATGGCTAATGTGCGTCACAAAAATCCCGGTGGTGTGGGTAATGGCGGGTATTGCCGCCCTATTATATGGCGTTCTGCCTCGTATGGCTACTATTCTTAGCCTGTGTATATGGGGAGTGTTCACGGTTGTTGAGTTTTTGTGGGAAATCCAGATTGTAAGCTGGGCTGTGATGCAGTTTACCCCCTATGCTTATGCCCATTACACCGTTCCAGTGGCGAACCTACCTATAATGCCATTGATCGTTTTAGTTATCCTTGCTTTTGCGTTACAGGCGTTGGGAGTGCTGGGGTTCAAAAAAAGGAGTATAGGACAAGTATAGTGTGTAACTACGAGTGGATTTTATGTCCTGTATGTGAAAACAAAACACGGGTCAAGATACGCAGTGATACGGTGCTTGAAAACTTCCCGCTATTTTGTCCCAAGTGCAAACAGGAAACTCTAATCAATGTAAAACAACTGAATATGTCAGTTATCAAAGAGCCAGACGCTAAGACGCAGAGCGGATAGCCGATAGCCGTGAGTAAGATCACAGTTATCGGCTCTTTTCTAATACCTGAATGTGCAACAAAAAATCTTGACCGATTCGGTTTATTGTGCTATTATGGTGTAAACCGAATCGGTTTACATGGTTATGATGAGGAGGAAATGACATGGAAAGATTTTTAAATTTGCCCATGGAAAAACAAAATTCAATTATTGATTCTGCATTAAAAACCTTTGCAATGCATGGATATAAGAAAACATCCATTAGTGATATAGCCAGTAGTGCAGGTATTTCCAAAGCAATGGTATTTCATTATTTTGGTACAAAGAAGGAGCTGTACTTATACTTGGTCAACACTTGTGTGGGTAGCATTAGCACCGAGGTTGTAGAGAAATTTGATGAGAGTATGACAGACTTATTTGATCGGATTGCATATACATCCAAGCTTAAAATGAATTTGATGAAAAAGCATCCTTATGTCTCTTCGTTTATTCAGAGTGCCTATTTTGAAAATGATGATGATGTTAAGGAAGAACTAAAAACTATTTTCAGCAAAGGTGATGGCAGAACCATCGGAAAGAAAATGACTTTTGATGGTGCGGATCTTTCAAAATTTAAAGATGATGTTGATCCAAACCTTGTCATGAACATGATTGACTGGATCTCTGAGGGTTATATGAGCAAAATGGCAGGTGTGGGAGAAAGTGATCTTGATGAATTATATAAGGTGTTTGAAGAATGCCTGAAACTTTTTAAAAGAAGCTTTTATAAGTGATCATTAAAAATAAAGGAGGGAAAGTTTTATGAATCCATATGTGCTTAGTTTTCGGGAGATCGACAAACACAAGCTCATGGTAGTTGGGGGTAAAGGTGCCAACCTTGGGGAATTATCCAGAATTGAGGGAACACGAGTACCGGAGGGATTTTGCATTACTACCGAAGCATACAAAAAAATAATCAACGAAGCACCAGAATTAGGCTCATTGTTGGAGCAATTGTCCCTGCTAAAGGCAGAAGACAGAAAGAAAATCAGTGAAATCAGCGGAATGATTCGAAGGGTTATTGAAGGAATCATTATTCCAAAGGACATTGAGGAAGAAATTCTCCATTATCTCGCCAAGTATGGTGGGAATCATGCTTATGCCGTGCGTTCTAGTGCTACAGCGGAGGATCTTCCTACGGCCTCCTTTGCAGGGCAGCAGGATACTTATTTGAATATCAAAGGAAAAGATTCGATTTTTAAGCATATCAGTATGTGCTGGGCATCACTGTTTACTGATCGTGCAGTTACCTATCGCATCCGCAATAACTTCGGTCACCGTAAGGTCTATTTATCTGTCATTGTTCAGCGGATGGTTTTTCCCCAGGCATCAGGAATTATGTTCACATCAGATCCCGTCACCTCCAACCGGAAGGTGTCATCAATAGATGCCAGTTTAGGACTTGGTGAGGCTCTGGTTTCTGGCTTGGTCAATGCAGATATCTATAAAGTAAGAGAAGGCAGAATTGTGGATAAAAAGGTATCTACCAAGAAACTTGCTATCTACGCCATAGAAGAGGGCGGTACGGAAGAAAGAGAGATTGAGACCGAACACCAGAATATGCAGACCCTGACAGACGAACAGATTTTACAGCTCGAACATATGGGAAGAACCATTGAGTCCTATTTCGGACGTCCGCAGGATATCGAATGGTGCCTTTACAAAAATATGTTTTATATCGTTCAGAGCCGCCCCATTACCACCTTATATCCTGTATCGGAGGTAAAAGACGAGAAAAACCATGTATATATCTCTTTTGGTCATCGACAGATGATGACTGAAGCCATGAAGCCATTAGGACTGACATTTTATCAGGAGTGGATGAAGCGAATAACCGGTGCAGAAATGCCTGAAATGGGTGGAAGGCTTTATATGGATATGTCCAAGGAGCTTGCTTCCCCTTTCATGTCCAAATTTTATTTAAAAAGCCTTGTGACAGTGGATGTCCTGATGCAAAATGCTTTATATAATTTGATGAAACGAAAGGATTTTGTCAAAAATTTATATCGGGGAAAGTCTTCCAAATCGGATACTTCTATGTGGCTAAAATGGGGTGTTGATACCATTAAAGTGTATCGACAAAACGACCCAGTGATTGTCAAAAACCTGATTGCTCAAAACGAAGCCTTCATACAAAGCAGGGAAGTAAAACTTGCAAATTTATCAGGGATTGAATTATTTGACTTTATACTAAAAGATTTTGAAGAAAGAAAGAATACTCTTTTCAAAGGGTATGGAGCGGTTTTTTCGGCAACCTACGCCTCATCATGGATTAATAAAAATGTGCAGAAGTGGCTGGGTGAAAAGAATGTAGCGGATACCCTTGCTCAATCAGTATCCAATAATGTTACATCCGAAATGGGCCTTGAACTTCTGGATATAGCAGATGTCGCAAGGCAGTATCCGGAGGTTGTTGAATATTTTGGGCAAGTCAATGATGATACCTTTTTTGATGACTTGATGAAATTGAAAGGTGGAAAAGCTGTCGCTGATTCAATTAAGTCGTACCTCAAAAAATACGGCATGCGTTGTTCGGCAGAAATTGATATAACCAGAATGCGGTGGAGTGAAAAGCCTACAATACTCGTTCCAATGATTCTTAATAATATCAAGGCATTTGGTCCAAATGCACACAGCATGAAATTTGAACAGGGGCGGCAAGAAGCAAAGCGAAAAGAACAAGAAATATTAAATAATCTGGAGAAACTGCCCGGTGGCAAAAGGAAAGTCAAAAAGACAAAGAAGATGATCAGTGTTTTACGAAATTTTGCCGGTTACAGGGAATATAACAAGTATTCACTTGTATCCTATTTTTGGATCATTAAGCAAGCCTTGCTGAAGGAAGCCGACAATCTGGTGCAGAAAGGTATTGTTCGTGAAAAAGAAGATATCTATTATCTTACATTTTTGGAACTACGAGAGGTGGTCAAGACAAATCGGTTAGATTATAGCATTATAACAAACAGGAAAGAAGAACATGCTGTGTTTGAGAAGCTAACACCGCCGCGTGTCATTACCTCCGAGGGTGAAGTGATATCCAGCGAATACGGTACCGGCAATATTCCCCAAGGTGCTTTAGCCGGTGTCCCTGTCTCCTCCGGAATTATTGACGGCCGGGCACGAGTCATTTTAAGAATGGAGGATGCTGACATAGAGGAAGGTGATATTTTGGTCACCGCCTATACGGACCCCAGTTGGACACCAATTTTTATATCTATTAAAGGTCTGGTGACGGAAGTGGGCGGCATGATGACCCATGGCGCTGTAGTTGCCAGGGAATACGGCTTGCCTGCAGTAGTAAGTGTGGAAGATGCCACCAAGTTGATTAAAGACGGACAAAGGATACGGATAAACGGAACAGAAGGCTATGTGGAATTTCTGTAGGGTGCTGAGAGAATGAATAGAAAAAAGAAACCCTTAAATACAAATTTTATATTATTAATGCTGGGGAGAATGGCGTCAGATACCGGAACAGGGATACAAGCGATCATTATGCCTTTGTACATTATCGACACCGGTGGCTCGGCGGCGACAGTAGGCCTATTTTCCTTCCTGTCTCTGATACCGATTATATTGATTTATCCCTTTGCCGGTGTTGTCGGAGACAGGCTGAACAGAAAGAGCATTATGGTGGGAACAGATTTAGCCAATGGTTTGATAATACTGGGTTTGGCTTTTGCTGCCTATTTGGGGAAAATGAGTTTGGCTTTACTGTTTGCGGTGCAGGTTCTGACATCCATATTATACGGTTTTTTTGATCCGGCTACCAAAGGTATGCTGCCCCAATTAGTGCCGCATGAAGAACTGACAAAGGCTAACTCAACTGTCGCATCACTTAGGATTTTTTCCAGTTTGCTAAGTCCTGTGATTGGTGCTGCTGTCTATGCAAGCCAAGGAATTGCGATGCTATTTTTAATCAATGGAATTTCATTTTTATTATCAGCTGGCAGTGAAATGCTAATTAGGTATAAACATGTCAAACGAAATTCAGTCGTTGGTGTATCAGGGTTGACAAGGGATTTATCTGAGGGTGTCAGATTCGTTTTGAGCAATAAAGTGATTGGTAAATTATGTGTTCTTTCCCTGATTATACTGGCTTTAATTCAACCGATATTTTCTGTTGTGCTACCGCTGTTTTTCAGAACCAGTCTGGAATACTCAGACCCTCAATACGGTTACCTCCAGGTAGTCGTTGTATTTGGAACACTGCTGGGCAGTATTTTAGTGGGGACGCTGTTTAACAAAGGTAAGGAAGTAACCAAAGCGCTGCTTGCAGGCTGCAGCCTTCTCATGGGTACAATGCTGGCGTTTACAGCTTTATTATTTCCACAGACCATATCGGCACTGGGTAATGGTACGATGATATATTTCGCCTCGTTTGCAGTAATTCTAAGCCTGCTGAGTGTTGCGATTATCTTTATAAACGTCCCAACGCAGACTATTATTCAAAAGGAAACTCCTAATGAATACTTGTCCCGTGTGTTCTCAATCGTTGGAATGATCAGCAAAGGTGGCATGCCTTTTGGTGCTTTAATTTATGGACTTGTTCTTAATAGGGTTGAAGTTCATTGGACGATACTATTCGCTGCATTATTGACAATTTTAATTTCAGTTAGGTTTATTGTCTCGTTCGTAAGAGTTTATAGTCAAGAATAAAATGGGTGTGATTGTATGCACTATAGGAGGTCGTAATGGAGGAAATAGAATGGATATTATGTCCTGTTTGCAAAAGTAAAACCCGACTTAAAATATGGAAAGATACAGTATTAGAAAATATCCCTCTATTTTGTCCTAAATGCAAACAGGAAAGTATAATTGCAATACGGGAATTAAATATGTTTGTTATCAAAGAGCCAGACGCTAAGACGCAGAGCCGATAGCCGTAAGTAAGATTACAGTTACCGGCTCTTTCTAATTGGCTCAATATAAAAATGAAAAACATCGTTTCAATTACCAAAAACAATAAAGCTATGGACAAACCTAGTTAAAGCCGGGGACGCAAAGCCGAGGGTCTAAGGTGTTTCATGACACTATGATAGTCTGGCTACTAAAAGTCAAATGAAGTCTGCCCTTTTTATTCAAAGGGAAGGCTTTTGCAACTTTTAACGAATGTTTCAGGTATCATGATACCGGTTTTCGTTGTGTGGCTATGGCGAGAGAGGTATTCCTATGACTATTTTACGCTTTTATCCCTTTTGGGAATGTAAATAGAAACGAAGCCAATCGTACATACCATTTTCTACCCATTCAACGTCATATCAGAAATTCAAAAAAGTCAGTGTTTTGCCATGTGCAATCCACTGACTTTTTTTATTCGACAAGAAAATTGTATTTGTCAAGTGAAATTTCCCCTATATTCTAATCTAAAACTCCCCTAGTAGGGTAAAAAAATTATTGCCTTTCTAACCAAAGCTGGGTCTCTTTTAACCTATATGAATTCCCATTCATATTAACTATATATGACTTATGGGTAAGCCTGTCTATCATTGCTGCTGTCATTATTGGGTCTTTAAATATTTCATCCCACCTTTCAAAGGATAAGTTTGTGGTTATTATTGTAGATTTTCTTCCTGCCCTTAAAGAAAGGTAGGTAAAGAGTAATTCAGAGGCTTCTTTATCGAAGGAAATATAGCCTAATTCATCTTATGGAAAGCTATTTATTATGTAAAGTAAGGATCAAAGATCTGATTAATCCAACCATACCTTATCCCCATACTTTACATAATTTTTTAAATAATTGTTTTAAGCCATTCTAACATTTTCTTTTTTTCTTCCACAGAATATTTTTCTGCCGGCAAAATATTAGGACTAACCTTTTCTATTGCTCTTCGTTTAATTTCCGGGTTTGATTTTGCATATATTTCTGTAGTAATAACGGATGTATGACCTAGAAAATCTCTGATGTAAATTAAATTTACACCACCTTCCAATAAATGCATTGCCTTACTATGCCTTAAATGGGGAGCTCCCCATTTAAGGCATTATGGTGAGAGTTATCAAATGGTGAGTGATTCTTCGCAAAGTTGATATTGTCGATAACTTTTGGGTATTATGAGCAAAACACTCACCATTTGACATATAATCATCCTTGTAGCAATTAATTCTTACAATATTTTGAGGAGAATGGTATTCATGATTGATTTTACCTCATGTGAAGTAAACAAATTCAGAGCTTACGGCGGAGCAAACGGAAATAAAATCAATGTATTGTATAAGGGCAACAGCTATATGCTGAAATTTCCTCCGGCTCCCAACCGTAATAAAGCAATGAGCTACACCAACAGCTGTATCAGCGAATACCTTGCTTGCCATATCTTTGCCGCTCCTGAATTTAAGACCCATTCCGAATTTTGCTATATTCAATAATGGTGCTATTTTGTGGATTTTGCAGTATAATATAACTACTATGGAAATAAAAAGAGGTGAGTGCATATGATTTATTCATTAGATGAATTAAAAAGAATTATAGAGCCGATAGCAAACAAATATGCTATTCCGGTTGTTTATTTGTTTGGTTCATATGCACGTGGCGAAGCTACGGATAGTAGCGATGTAGATATTCTTATTGACAGAGAAGGTTCTGCTATAAGAGGGCTCTTTGATTTGGGTGCATTGTATAATGATTTGAATGAAATCCTTGGCAAGCCTGTTGATTTAGTGACAATCGACAGTATAGTTCAACCGGAAACACAAAGGCGAACACCATGGTTTGCCAAGATGTTAGAACAAGAAAGGATAGTTATTTATGAAAGACACTGATTTCCAACGCATTCATCATATAAAAACTTATTGCGAGATATTGCCGAAACAGTAGTACGTTTTGGGAATGACTACAATATATTTTAATTTGCTCATGCATATATTTCCATGAACAAATCGGTCATTTGGGAATCAGCTACCCGCGATGTATCTGCTGTTCTTGATTTCTGCACAAAAATTATTGAGCAAAACGAGGAAGCCATGAATCAAAAGCAAGACACGGGGATAAAGATGGAGTAAAGAATATAGATGGATGGTAAATATTGGGGGCATCTATTTTGACCTAACTTCCCATTTATAAAAAACGTCACCCATAGGGTGTTTTTTTTATTACCGCCTTTCATTTGTTTTAGTGGCGTACTGTGTATACAATTTTATACTGCAGATCCAATTCAGCTATTGACCTATAACAGTTATTATAATATAATGGAGTTGAATTCCAGAAAGGTCGAAAGGGTGAATAAAATGTATTATCCTAGGCATATAGAACCTGTTGTAAAACGCATTGCAAAACGCAAGCCGGTAATTGTTATAACAGGCTCACGGCAAGTGGGCAAATCGACCATGCTTAAAGAAGCATATAGCGATATTAATTATATAACATTGGATAATCCCCTGATTCGCCAAAGTGTAAGGGATAATCCATCTCTTTTTTTCGATATAAATAAAACGCCAATAATCGTGGACGAGATTCAAAAAGGTGCCGAGCTTTTTGATTATATAAAAGTAATTGTTGACGAAAATAAGACAAAAGGACAATTTTACCTGACCGGGTCACAAAGTTTTAAGCTAATGAACAATATAAGTGATAGCCTTGCGGGAAGGGCAGGTATTATTAAAATGCTTGGATTATCCATGAGAGAATTAGATTTTATTAAATATCGCGAACCGTTTAAGCCAACTAATGAATATATAACAATGATGGAATCAGCCTCTCCGGGGTTTAATTATGATGAAATTATAAATCGCATACATAAAGGTTTTTTTCCTGAATTATATGAAACTTCAAGCGATCTTAAAGATTGGAATGATTATTATAGTTCTTATTTTCAAACATATATAGAAAAAGATATTAAGGATATTCTAAATATAAAAGATGAACATTCGTTTATCAAATTTGTTAAAGCTACTGCATCTTTTTCCGGCAAAATGTTAAATTTAACGACAATAAGTGACATTTGTGGTAAAGACATTAAAACAGTAAAGTCTTGGGTATCTGCAATGATATCAAGCGGTTTACTTTATTTATTAGAACCTTATTATAATAATTTGAAAAAAAGGCTAATAAAAACGCCTAAAATGTATTTCCTCGATACGGGTCTTGCTTGTTGGCTTCTCGGCTGGAATACACCTGAGCAGCTAATAAACGGTGCAGCATGGGGCCATATATTTGAGAGCTTTATTTTTGCAGAAATATTAAAAAGCTATTATAATAACGGTATTGTAAAACCTCCACTTTTCTATTATCGTGACAAAGAGAAGAGAGAAATAGATCTGGTTATTGAAGATGGTAGTATATTATATCCCATAGAAATAAAAACAACCGGTGACCCAAATAAATCAATGATAAATGCTTTTGGATATTTAAAAACAATTTCTGATAAAGATATAGGAACAGGTGCAATAGTTTGTCTTGCAAAGAAGAGACTTCCCTTATCTGATAATAACTGGATTATTCCTGCGAACTTGATTTAAAATTATAATATTTAAAGCTTAGATAAATATAAAAGATATTTTTATCTAGGATAAAATAATTGATATAAAGGAAAACAAAGATGGGTAGAAATTCAATCGTCATTTTTTCGATACTTGATTGCAATATAGCCGATTACAGCTGTAACCAGAGAACCACAAACATCTATAATAATATCTTTCATGGTATCGTCTAATGCTGCCCGTCCAACTAGTGGCGTACCATCCTCCAGTAAAAATTTTTGCATATTCAGTCCTAATATGCCATCAAAAGTATATTCATAGATTTCCCATAGCACACCGATAGAAACTGCAAAGCAAAAGGCAAATATGGCTACAAATATTGGAGAAAGCATTATACCTCGATGAAGCTCGTTTAAAGTATCCACAACAATAAACCCAAGAAAACCTGCCATAACCGCACTAAAACCATGAAGCCATTTATCCCAATGAGGGACTCTATAATAAAAGCTCCGTACCTCACCAAGAAAAATTGCGCAGTATAAAAAGATAATATACATAATATATAATGGAGTTGAGACTTCAATCTTAAAAAACTTTTTTAAAAAGTGGGGTACATGGATTACAATAGCCCCGAGAAGGCATTGCACTAGCATAAGCAAATAGTCAGCACGGGAGCGGTATCCAATTTCTTCTATATTTATATTAGCTGTTATAGCAATTCGATAAACTAGATACCCGACGGGTATAATAAAGCTTAATAAAGCAAACCAATAAGCAATTTTTTTGAACTTTTTTATAAATAGTTTCATTATCAATGTCCTTCCAGATCCACTTCATGTAATTTATCTATATGGCTTTGAATATGGATTCCGATTCTTTTCAGACGGAAAAAGATGATGATATTGTTTAACCCATAAGAAACAAGTGTAAGTCCAATCAAGCAGGATAGAATTAATGCCGGAAGGATTGATGAGAATAAAAGTAAAAATCCCAAAATCACACTCAACATACTAAATCCCAAAATCCATCTCCATAAGTTCATCCCTTCAGATTTTATTGAAATAGAGCCGATAATACGCATTATACCGGACAAAATCACCCATACTGCAAGAACAAACGGAAGTATTGCAATCAACGCTTCCATTCTACTTTCGTATAATACCCATACAGCAAAATGAGTGGTGAGAATTCCGCTTGCCAGCATCCAATCTGAACGATAAGCTTTTTGCCTGTTACAAAATGATATTATTTCAGAAATTCCCGATATCAGCATAAGTATTCCGATAAAAACAGCAAGAGTGGCTAAGTTATCAAGGGTAGTGAACAGCGTGGCAATACCAATTATTACTATTAAAATTCCGGAAATAAGTAATAGCCACTTAATAGATTTAAACAAATCCTTTGAGTCCTCCCTTCAGATGTTATGTGCTTATTCGCAATATATTTATGATATAATAGTGACATCAACTGATGTTCAACTAAAGCTGTGATTTAGTTGAAGTTCAGTTGAAATTACAAGGGTATGCTGCCTTCGAGGAGGATTTATCATGTTTGATATACTTATAGTTGAAGATGATTTTCATACAAGAAAACTGATTGAAGATATTTTAATTGATGAGGGTTATACTCCGGTATCGGCAGCGGATGCACAGGAAGCTCTTGATATCATGGAACATCAACATATTGACCTTATGATAACGGATATAATGATGCCCGGAATGGACGGATACAGCCTTACGGAAATGCTTAGAAGCTCCGGATATGATTTTCCTATATTAATGATGACGGCAAAAGAAACTATTAAAGACAAGAGAAAAGGTTTTCTTGCAGGAACGGATGATTATATGGTAAAGCCTGTAGATGAGGAGGAGTTGATACTACGGATCAAAGCACTTTTACGTCGTGCTAAAATTGTAAGTGAAAGAAAAATAATTATTGGAAAAGTAAGCTTAAACTATGATTCTTTGACAGTAAGCAGGGAATCGGAACGTTATACACTGCCTCAAAAAGAGTTCTTACTTTTATATAAATTACTAAGTTATCCGGACACCATTTTTACCCGGATGCAACTGATGGATGAAATCTGGGGATACGACTCACAAACGGGTAATCATACGGTGAGTGTCCACGTCGGCAGATTACGAGAGCGTTTTAGTGAATGGCCTGAGTTTGATATTGTGACTGTGCGAGGCTTGGGTTACCACTTGTAAAAAGAATTTTGCAGCTTTTTGAGGGAAAAATTGCAGTAGAAAGCGTACCGGAGAAAGGAACCTGTTTTATCACTTATCTACCTATAAAAGGTTAATAGGTAGAGATAAAAAACATTCGTTATGGGGGTTTGCATATTGGGATATTTTGAATATACAAAAGAAGAAACGGATTATCTAAAAGCCAGAGACCCTATTTTAGGCAAAGAAATTGATAGAATAGGTATGGTTAAAAGGAGACTGGACGGAGATATGTTTTCTTCTCTTATATCAAGCATAATCAGTCAACAAATCTCTACCAAAGCAGCAGTTACCGTTAAGGAAAGACTTGCAAATCTCATTGGAAACATTACTCCCACAAATATAGAAAAGATAGATGTAGAGGCTATACAAAAATGCGGTATGACCTTGAGAAAGGCAGGTTATATAAAAGGAATAGCCGAGGCGGCTTTAACAGGAGAAATCGATTTTGACGGATTGCATAAGCTTTCTGATAATGAAATTATAAGGATATTGACCGGTTTAAAAGGTATAGGTGAATGGACTGTTGAAATGCTGCTGATTCATTCGTTGCAACGGCCTAATATACTTAGTTATAAAGATTTGGGCATCCAAAGAGGATTAAAAAAACTATACGGATTAAATGAATTATCGAAAAAAGAATTTGCAGTATATAGGGAAAGATATTCTCCTTATTGTACGGTTGCTTCAATATATCTTTGGGAGATAGGGGCTCTAAAATAAAAATCATCCCGGTCTGACCCGGGATGACAATAGAACGTTTTTAATTACTTTTTATTGCAATTGGCAATCTTGTTACCAGTATCTTAGTCATATATGCATATATGGGAATATTGATTAGCTGGCTGACTATCCTAGTAGGAAGTATAACAGCATAAGGTACTCCGAAAAGTATATTTTGAAAATAAGCCCACAACAATATCGAAGCGATGACTTGCCCCGGTGTTATGGCTAAGCATAGTCTCCAAAAAGAAGTCATGCATTTTTTTTCTTTACACCTTATCATAACCAATCCGGGAATAATGCCTATAAGTGCCGCGTTTATAGTAAAGTGAGGCATGAAGCGGCCCATAGGACTGACCATCATTCCCACAAGATCCCCTGCCGCCCCTATAATACCGCCTGCTACAGGGCCAAATACTATCCCACCGAAGACAATGGGAAAACTTCCGAAACCTATCCTTGCTATTTCAACATCTCCCGCACCTAAACGGAAACTTGCTACTCTGGATAGAACTACATTTAGGGCAATTAGCAAAGCATAGTAGGCTATTGATTTGGAATCTAATTTTTTCATATAAAAAGTCTCCTTTCATAAAAAGATATGACGTACTGCCACATCGAGAAAGCAGACTATTCCGGATGTGCCAGCGAACGCGATGAGCTTAACGCAAACAAAAAAGTTTTTCGTTTAGGGGCAACGTCCCATCCCCTAACACTTTACGCAAACCATCTACTCTGTCATAATTCAATTGTTGTAACTACAGTATATCTAATAAAGGATATTAGTTCAATATGTTTCCAATTAAAAGCTATATAAACTTTTTATAACGTCACTGTTCATATCTTAATTATTTCTGGCTAGCAGCTTATTATATTTGCTACGATTGACATAGGAAAGATTTGTGATTGCCTGATACAGCAGTTTTCCTTTGAGGCATAGAATCCTTCGCTATCGCCCGGTATGACGTTTATATACAATGCCTGAGCTGTAATCTTATACATAATGCTACAACTTATGTTAGTATATTATTATAATAAGTGAAATATTATTATATATCTGGATATGATGAGGAGTTTGATGATATTGTTTAAAAAAAGAAATATAATAATTTTAATAGTAGCATTGATTTTTGCTCTTTCCAACTATTATTTTTTTAATAAGAAAGCAGAAGATATATTTTTACTGAAAGAAGAAGATTTTGAGAGAAGTATATATAAGATTGAATGTGAGTTGAATACCGAAGAAAAGACCTTATCTGCCATACAAGAGTTGGATTACTATAATAATGATGACATTGAAATGGGTGAAATATACTTTCATGTATACCCAAATGCCTTTAAAAAAGAAGAAACCGCACCTTTTTTATTTGATGATTTTGATAGCGCATATAGAAGCGGTTTTAAGCCCGGATATGCAGAAATACTAAGTATCAGCGAGATAGAAGGTGAAGGTGAGAAATTACTAAAACATTCTTTTTCAGGAATAGGAGAAACCATCCTAAAGGTTGAACTTGATAAACCTGTGGAACCAAAGGGAAGAGTGGGTTTAAAAATATGCTTTAAACTATATATACCGCCGGCTTCGGAAAGGTTTGGTTATGGGGAAAACAATTTTAATTTAGGAAACTGGTATCCTATTGCAGCAGTTTATGATGATAGGGATGGGTGGAATTTAGATAAATACTATCCTATCGGGGATCCTTTTTTCAGTGATGCTTCCGATTATAGGGTAAGCATAAAAGCACCAAGAGACTATACTATTGCTGCTTCCGGGAAGAATATTAAGAAAAAGATTGAAGAAAACTTTATTGTTTGGGAATTTGAAGAATCTGCTCTAAGAGATTTTGCCTTTGTAGCTAATAATAGATTTAAGGTAATAGAAGATAAGCTTGAAGATATCAGCATAAAATCTTATTACTATGAAGATGATGAAGAACGAGGGAAGGAAGCATTGGAATGCGGGGTTAAGTCTATAAAGCTTTTTAACAAGCTGTTCGGTAAATATCCCTACTCCGACTATTCCATTGTGGAGACGGAATTTCCCAGCGGTATGGAATACCCTACTTTGGTTTATATCAGCGATAAGTTATATAATACAGATTATAATATTGATACACTTATCATTACGGTAGTACATGAAACTGCCCATCAATGGTTCTACGGGATAGTAGGGAATGATCAGATAGATGAGGCTTGGCTGGACGAAGGTTTTGCTTCTTATGGGGAAGTGTTGTATGCAGAATATATATATGGTAAAAAAACAGGGGCAGATTACTACGAGAAGTCTGTGGAAGGAAGTATAGAAGAGGCTTTATCAACGGAAGCTATTGATGGTTCTTTATCTAAATCTCTGTCCGAATTTAGAGACTGGAGGGACTATGGCCCCACTTCTTATGACAGGGGGGCCCAGCTGCTTCATGAGCTTAGGAAAATGCTGGGTGATGACATTTTTTTTAAGATACTCAGGACCTATGTTGATAAATATAAGTTTAAAATAGCTTATACTGAAGATTTTATAGAAATATGTGAAGAAATAAGCGGAAAGGATTTATCAGAATTTTTTAGGTCTTGGTTTTAAATTTTGACAAGTAATTGCATCAACAATAAAGGATTTTTTGTGAAATTATAGAATATAAGATTAAATAAAGGATATAAAGTCAAGTATTGTGTAAAGGGGAGTAAAAAATGTTTGTACATGAAAGAATGGTTAAGAACCCCATCACCATATCAGTGAGTGCAGTTGCTAAACAAGCAATGGATTTAATGGAAAAGAATAAACTGCAAAGTTTGCCGGTGATGGAAAAGGGAAAACTTGTAGGCATTATAACAAAGGAAGATATAATGGGACAGTTTTTATGCGACAATAAGGGTTGTAGGTATAAGGAGAATACCCCCATCGAGGACATAATGACTGCACGGGTATTTACAGTAGCCGAAGATGATTACATAGAAAAGGCTATTTCTCTTGTGAAGGAAAGACGGATTAGCACTGTGCCGGTTGTAAGTAAGAACAATGAGCTTGTGGGTATAATTACAAGAACAGATATATACAATGCCCTTCTGGATACTTTAGGTACGGATAACCCCGGCACAAGGATATATTCCATAATACCTAACTTTATAGGACAGATTGCTAAGGTTACAAGTATTATAAATAATAATGCAATTTCATTGGAAGCCATTTCGCTGTTTGATATTAATAAAGAAAATGCAAAGGGTTTAGTATTAAAGGTTAAAGAAAAAAACATAGAAAAGTTAGTAAAGGACTTAAAGGATTCCGGTATTGAGGTTCGTGATGTTGGATATAATTTAAAATAAATGTAAGAAGTGGACGGTTAATGCAAGTATGTAAGACCTTGGTTTATATGTTTACAAATTTATCTTCTTATGCTATAATTTATAACTAAGTATAAATTGAATAGTGCATGCGCTGAATTTTTAAAAGCGGGGGAACCAAATCTTGGGGTGAATCTCTGGTAATGTAGAGTAGGGCCAACTTCTTTCGACCCGAACCCGTCAGCTAACCTCGTAAGCGTAGAAAGAAGGAGATACAAGCAAGCCGGGATATAGTTAGAGACTTTATCTTTTGTTTCCATAAGCAATAAGCTGTGGAGGAATCTCCCACAGCTTTTCTGTTTTATAGAAACACATGCTTTTTTGCCTTTTCTTCTATTCGATACTAATCTTAATATATGCAGGTTGTTTAAAATTTTACAAGTATAATAATGATAAAGATTTTTAAATTAACTGACCTGTACTTTTTGTACCCAATTGGTTTATTCATCTCAAAAGTGAGACAAATAATCATAGTATAAAGACTTAATATTACAGTTAAAAGAGATTCTATTAGACTATAGTTCAACAAGTTTTGCAATCCTTTATAGGATGCTCTATTTGGTTTAAACTTTTTTTGTGATATAGGTAGACATACATGCTTATTATATAAAATTACGAAAAATTTTTCATACAAAGGAGTGGTTAGTTTGAGTTACAAAATAGGGATTTTAGTAGATAAAGCAAGTAAGGGTAATGATGCGGAGACGGATAGTGCTAATAAACAAAAACAGATTACTGCAGAAAAGATAAAAGAGGCTCTTTCGGAAGATTATGAGTTGTTAAAAATTACTGCAGATAAAAAAATAATAGAGAAACTAAAAAGTAGCGATGTGGATATAGTATTTAATCTCAGCACAGGTGTTAGAGGCGGCAGCAGGCAATCACAAATACCCGCAATAATGGAGATGATAGGAATCCCCTATGTAGGCTCGGGTGTGCTGTCGCATGCTATGGCACTTAATAAGGCAGTAGCAAAGAAGATGTTTTTATATCATAATGTTTCGACACCAAAATTTCAAGTATTTACTACAGGTGAAGAGGAATTTGATTCTGATTTAAATTTTCCAGTCATTGTCAAACCTGCATGTGAAGGTTCGGGATTTGGTATTCATAAAGATAGTGTTGTTTATGATAAGAAAAGTTTGTTAAAAAAGATTGAAGAGCTTCTAAAAGAATATCGGCCGCCCATATTGGCGGAAGAGTTCATTAAAGGTAGAGAATTTACTGTAGGCATAATAGGAAATGGCGATAAGAAGAGAATTTTGCCAATCATGGAGATAGACTTTAAAGACATTCCTGAAGAATATGGTAAGTTTTATACCTTTGAGGTAAAGTCGGAGCTTGGAGACCAAACCAGGTATTATTGTCCTGCATCGTTAAGTAAAGAACAGGAAAAATCCATAAAAAAGATAGCATCAAAAGCCTTTGATTCATTGGGGTGCAGAGACTTGGCCAGAATAGACATTATTTTAAAAGGTGGAATTCCTTATGTAATCGAGGTTAACAGTTTGCCTGGATTGCAGCCGGTTTATAGCGACTTACCAAAGATGGCAGACGCAGCCGGAATATCTTATAAAGCTTTAATTAATCGAATATTAGAAGAATCGGTAAAAAGAATAAAAAGTAAAGAAAGGAGAGCAGTATATGGTAGATAGAAATGTAAGTTTCGCAGTTATTGGAGGAGGCAATGGAGGAAAAGGAATAGCAGCCTACTTGGCTAATATGGGTCATAAAGTTAACTTGTATAATCGTACTTTTGATAAAATAAGAAAAATTAAAGAGTTAGGCTTCATTGAGATGGAAGGCACTATATCCGGAAGAGGGTATATGGACAAGGTTACGGATAAAATAGAAGAAGCCATCAATGATGTTGACATTATAATGATAGTGACAACGGCAAATGCTCATAAGCATATTGCCCGGGAAATAGCTCCGTATGTATCAGATAAACAATATATCGTATTAAACCCGGGCAGGACCGGCGGAGCCTTGGAAATGCTCAGAATAATCAAAAGTATAAATTCATTTAGATGTCCCTGTATAGTTGAGGCTCAGACTTTGCTCTTTGCTTGCAGATCCATGGACGAAGAAAAGATTAATATACTTAAGAAAAAGAATTATGTTAAGGTTGCCGCTATGCCGGCAATAAGAACAAAAGAGTTTATAAACAAAATACACCATATTATACCCGAATTTGTCGATGGAGGCAGTGTATTGGATACAAGTTTTAATAATATAGGCGCTATACTGCATCCCATACCTACAATTTTGAATTGCGGAAGGATCGAAGATACCAAAGGCGATTTTCTGCACTACATTGAAGGAATAACACCATCAGTGGGAAAAATAATAGGGGAAGCGGATAATGAAAGAATACGCATTGCCGAAATGCTTGGTGCTAAACCTATTTCACTTATTGAATGGCTTGGTTATACTTATGATGCATATGGGACAACGGTTTGTGATGCACTGCATATGGTAACGGGATATATGGGAATAAAGGCTCCCGACACCTTGGATACAAGGTATATTAGTGAGGATGTACCTCAAAGTCTTGTTCCTATAGCTGATATGGGGCAATATTTGGGCATTGCAACACCCGTAATTAATTCAATTATTCATTTATCCTCTATAATTCATGGTGTAGACTATGCAAGAATAGGCAGAAAAATATCTGATATGGGGCTTGATGGATTAACTTTAGATGAAATAAGAAGCTTTGTTGCTTATGGTGAAATATTTGAATCAGAAGGAGAGGTGGTATGATGAAAAAGTATTTGGGTGCCGCTATCGGCAATTGCGTACATGTAGGCGGAATAGTAAACTTTTTCCGTTTAGCAGAAAACGAAGGTCATAAGACTTATTTCATGGGTGCTGCAGTGAGTATTGAAAGACTGATTGAAAAAATATCGGAAATAAACCCGGATGTAGTGGCAATAGGCTATAGGTTGACACCGACGAATGCGGTTCCCTTATTAAATGAGTTGGAGCTGCAAATTAATGAAAAAGGACTTCGTGATATTAAATGGATTTTTGGCGGAACAAAGCCTGTCGCCGATATAGCAGAGAGTTATTCGTTTTTCTCAACTATATTTGACGGAACGGAGGACATAGATGATGTGATAGATTTTTTGCGCGGTAAATATTTAAAAGAAGTAGAAACATCATATCCAAGTAATATTACAGACAGGATTAAAAGCAAATATCCCTATCCAGTTTTAAGGCATATTTTTGGACTTCCTTCTTTGGAAGATACTATAGAAGGTGTTAAAACTATTGCCGAATCAAAAGTTTTAGATGTGATATCCATTGGACCGGATCAAAACACTCAACAATTTTTCTTTAATCCGGAAAAGATGAATCATGATCTTGATGGTGCCGGCGGAGTGCCTCTTCGCCAAGAAGATGATTTCCGAGAATTATTCAATGCTTCTCGGAGAGGTAACTTTCCTTTGCTAAGGTGTTATAGCGGGACGTCAGAAATATTTAAATTTGCGGAAATGTTAAAGGACACAATTAATAATGCCTGGTGTGCAGTCCCTTTATGTTGGTATAATGTATTAGACGGAAGAGGCACAAGGCCTGTATGTGAGTCAATTACGGAGGGACAGAAGCTTATGAAGCTGCATGCTAAATGGAATATTCCGATTGAAGTAAACGAGGCACATCATTGGAGCCTGAGGGATGCCCACGATACCATAGGTGTAGTGATGGCATTTCTAGCAGCCTATAATGCAAAAGCAATGGGTGTAAAGGATTATATTGCACAATATATGTTTAATGTGCCTCCTGCTTTGCATCATAAAATGGATTTGGCAAAGATGTTGGCCAAAGTAGAATTGATAGAATCTTTGGAAGACGATGACTTTAAGGCATATAGACAGGTGAGAACGGGACTGGCCAGTCTGAGTGCCGACTTGGATGTGGCAAAAGGACAGCTGGCTTCTTCCACTTATATGATGATGGCGCTAAGGCCTCATATAGTGCATGTGGTAGGCTTCAGTGAAGCGGACCATGCGGCTACGGCTGTAGAGGTAATCGAAAGCACCAAAATAGTTCGAGGAGTTATTCGTTCTACTCTTGATGGAATGACGGATATGTGCAAAGACGGGGAAGTCCTAGAAAGAAAAAATGAATTGCTAAGTGAGGCTAAATATTTACTGGATACTATTAAAGAGCTATATCAAGGCAGCGCAGATCCATGGAGTGACCCTGAGGTATTAGAGGATATAATAAAGCGAGGTATAATAGACGCACCCCATTTAGTAAATAATCCAAGTGCCAAAGGGACTTTAGAGACCAGAATTATAGACGGTAAATGCCTAGCCTATTCTAAAGTAATGAATAAGGTTATCACGGAAAGAGAAAGAATTGAAGAGATTTTAGATGCAGAGAAGAAGACTTTTGCTGTATCGTAGTTGTTACCATTACTTTGATAATTATATAGGGTTACTGTTCAGATATAACCATAGAATAGTTTATTATATTTGCTACGATTACTGAGTTACAAGGCTAATGGTCTGTAAAGCTCATTCTAGGCGAAATCAAAACCCCCCGGTAATTTTACTATTTTGTTTATAACTATTCCTATATTCACAGATGATTTCGCTTTTCTTTCATTTCACCAACAGACCTTAAGCATCTCCACAATGTAATCTTAAACAAATATTAATAATCTACAGTAAAGAAATATAAAAATCTATATTAAGAATAAATTATATCTGAGCAGTATCCTATAGAGTTTAATGATATAAACTGTAGTTTTTGATGTTTGATTTTGATAGATTTTTGTGCTAATATTAATTGTGTTAAAAAATGCGCCCGTAGCTCAGCTGGATAGAGTACTTGACTACGAATCAAGGGGCCGTGAGTTCGAATCTCGCCGGGCGCACCACTTTGGAAGCGATTCTTCAGGGAATCGTTTTTATATTATTAATGAAAGACAAGCCTTTTATGGTAAAAATGATTCGGAAATGTTTATTCCTGATAATTTTTTTTAAATATGGTATAATGTATATAAAGGGATGGCAGATAAAAGAAACTTGAAGAAGGTAGGATTAACGTTTATAAGGCTTTTTAGTATAAACAAAAATTTAGTATAAGCACATTAGAACCACCTTTTTTAAGGGGGTTTTATTATACATGGAATTAAGAAAATTATTATTTTAGATATAAGTAATTTTGGAAGGGAGTGAAATATCAATGAAAAAAAACTATAGAATCAAAAAAACCTTATCCATCAAACAATTTATTGCAGAATTAGGCGGAGACTTTACTGAACATATGAAAAAAAGGATAATGGATTTATGGCCAAGATGTGTTCTGACAAGGGAGTCGGATAAATATATACTTGAGTTAAAACATGTTGAGCATATAAAGCATGCTTGCCCTAAAGGTAAAGGTAAGAGAAAAAAAGAATATGTTTATGGTCAATTAATAATTGATGAAGGCAATTTATATTTTTCAAAAGATTGTATAGAAGATGAATCAACTATGAAAATTCCTATGGTAGATAATATGTACAATTCTTTAAGTAATGTGGATATGCATTATGGTGACGGTGTTGAAGCAAAAAGAATTGATGATAGCAATATTGATTCTTTAATAAATAATATATTGTATGCATGTCCTCCCATGTCTAAAAAGCATTTAGAGATAATATCCAAGTACTGGGATGTGGATGATTTTAATAATAAGGTATATCGTGTGACAGACGAATCGATAAACGAAGAGGCAAACATTTTGTAAGCATTTTTAATAAAGTGATAGGAGTGATGTTAAATGAAAATCAACTTTATAGGGCATGCTTGTTTTCTTATTGAAGACAGCGGATATTCATTGCTGATTGACCCATTTATAAAAGGAAATCCGACTGCTGCAGTTAAACCGGAGGATTTAAAACCAACACATATATTGGTAAGCCATGCACATGGTGATCATCTGGGTGATGCCGTAAAAATTGCAAAAAATACAAAAGCCAAAATATATACGACCAATGAATTAGGAGGTCAACTTTCAGAAGAGGGAGTAGAGACTGTTTCCGGTCATATAGGCGGTAAAGCCAAGACCGAATTCGGAAGTATAAAATTCTTTCAAGCTTTTCATGGGAGCGGTATAGCGGGAGGGTTTGCATGCGGCTTTGTAATCGATATAGGCGGCAAAAAGATATATCATGCAGGC
>Ga0265293_10003357_pt1 | contig 29838 bp, 32 predicted proteins | sample Munlanlewell138R_FD_192505 | JGI IMG/M metagenome (GOLD analysis project Ga0265293, IMG submission 192505) | Leachate microbial communities from a municipal landfill in Southern Ontario, Canada - Leachate well 138R | ecosystem: Engineered > Solid waste > Landfill > Unclassified | place: Canada... | reverse complement strand
CCCTGGCGTAACCGATCATCGGCTTGTCTTTCATGGTGCGCCCTTCGTTGCAAATATCGTCGCAAATAATAGACCATTTGCGACTGACTTTTGCAACGCGATGACGCCAGAGAAAAGGGCAGGGCGGTGTCATTTTCAGAAGGCGATAGCACGAATTATCAAAAGTCGGCCGCACGGTTTTTTCTGACGGTTGACGTCACCTCAGAAAACGGAAAATAAAGCACGCTTAGGCGTAGTTCCCTTGGCTACACCGCGTCGGTACTGCGCGGTTCTTTCTTCCCTTGCAGTGAAGCAATCAGCGGGCAAGAAACATTCCCCTGCCGCAGGTGGCAGGCACACACAAGTTCGGAAAGCACCGACTCCATACGCGCCAAGTCAGTCATTTTTTCGCGCACGTCCTTGAGCTTGTGCTCGGCCAGACTACTGGCTTCCTCGCAATGGGTGCCATCCTCCAGCCGCAGCAGTTCGGCTATTTCATCCAGACTGAAGCCCAGCCGCTGGGCTGATTTCACGAACCGCACCCGCGTTACATCCGCCTCGCCATAGCGGCGGATGCTGCCGTAAGGCTTGTCCGGCTCCGGCAACAAGCCCTTGCGCTGATAGAACCGGATGGTCTCTACGTTGACCCCGGCCGCCTTGGCGAAAACGCCGATGGTCAGATTTTCCAAATTGTTTTCCATATTGCTTGACTCCGTACATGACTACGGAAGTAAGGTTACGCTATCCAATTTAAATTCGAAAGGACACGCGCATGTCTGAACCACAAAACGGGCGCGGGGCGCTCTTCGCCGGCGGGCTGGCTGCCATCCTCGCCTCGGCCTGCTGCCTGGGGCCGCTGGTTCTGGTCACCTTGGGGTTCAGCGGCGCTTGGATCGGCAACCTGACGGTATTGGAGCCGTATCGGCCGATCTTCATCGGCGCGGCGCTGGTTGCACTGTTCTTTGCCTGGCGGCGCATCGTCCGACCGACCGCAGCCTGCAAGCCGGGCGAGGTGTGCGCGATTCCGCAAGTGCGCACCACCTACAAGCTCATTTTCTGGTTCGTCGCCGTGTTGGTCTTGGTCGCGCTTGGTTTTCCCTACGTCATGCCATTTTTCTACTAATCAGGAGTTCATCATGAAAAAGCTGTTTGCCTCCCTCGCTCTCGCCGCTTTCGTTGCCCCCGTGTTCGCCGCCACTCAGACCGTCACGCTGTCCGTGCCTGGCATGACCTGCGCCTCTTGCCCGATCACTGTCAAGCACGCGCTTTCCAAGGTTGAGGGCGTGAGCAAGACCGACGTAAGTTTCGACAAGCGCCAGGCCGTCGTCACCTTCGACGATGCCAAGACCAACGTCCAGAAGTTGACCAAGGCGACCGAGGACGCGGGCTATCCGTCCAGCCTCAAACGCTGATCCGTTAACCGAACTCGGGAGCGACACATGGGACTCATCACGCGCATCGCTGGCAAAACCGGCGCGCTCGGCAGCGTCGTTTCCGCGATGGGCTGCGCCGCCTGTTTTCCTGCCATCGCCAGCTTTGGCGCGGCCATCGGACTGGGCTTCTTGAGCCAGTACGAGGGGCTATTCATTGGCATCCTGCTGCCGATGTTCGCCGGCATCGCGTTACTCGCCAATGCTATCGCTTGGCTCAATCATCGATAGTGGCGACGCACGGCGCTCGGCACGATAGGCCCGATCTTGGTGCTGGCAGCGGTGTTTTTAATGCGGGCTTACGGCTGGCAGAGCGGTGGACTGCTCTATGTCGGCCTGGCCTTGATGGTTGGGGTGTCGGTCTGGGATTTCATCTCGCCAGCACATCGCCGCTGCGGGCCGGACAGCTGTGAATTGCCAGAACAACGTGGCTGACGGCAACAGCCGTAGCCACCACAGAAAAGGAAAAATACATGACCACCCTGAAAATCACCGGGATGACCTGCGACTCGTGCGCGGCTCACGTCAAGGAAGCCTTGGAGAAAGTGCCCGGCGTGCAATCGGCGCTGGTGTCCTATCCGAAGGGCACAGCGCAACTCGCCATTGAGGCGGGCACGTCATCGGATGCGCTGACTACCGCCGTGGCCGGACTGGGCTACGAGGCAACGCTTGCCGATGCGCCACCGACGGACAACCGCGCCGGCCTGCTCGACAAGATGCGCGGCTGGATAGGGGCCGCTGATAAGCCCAGTGGCAACGAACGCCCGTTGCAGGTCGTCGTCATTGGTAGCGGTGGCGCGGCAATGGCGGCAGCACTGAAGGCCGTCGAGCAAGGCGCGCACGTCTCGCTGATCGAGCGCGGCACCATCGGCGGCACCTGCGTCAACGTCGGCTGCGTGCCGTCCAAGATCATGATTCGCGCCGCCCACATCGCCCATTTACGTCGGGAAAGTCCGTTCGACGGCGGTATCGCGGCGACTGTGCCTGCGATTGACCGCAGCAAACTACTGGCCCAGCAGCAGGCGCGCGTCGAAGAACTGCGCCATGCCAAGTACGAAGGCATTCTGGACGGCAACCCGGCCATCACCGTTGTACATGGTGAGGCGCGTTTCAAGGATGAGCAGAGCCTGGTCGTCCGTTTAAACGATGGTGGCGAGCGCGTGGTAGCTTTCGACCGCTGCTTAGTCGCCACGGGTGCCAGCCCGGCCGTGCCGCCGATTCCGGGCCTGAAAGAGTCACCCTACTGGACTTCGACCGAGGCCCTGGTCAGCGACACCCTTCCCGAACGCCTAGCCGTGATCGGCTCGTCGGTGGTCGCGCTGGAACTGGCGCAAGCCTTCGCCCGGCTGGGCAGCCAGGTCACGATCCTAGCTCGCAACACGCTGTTCTTCCGCGACGACCCGTCCATCGGCGAGGCCGTCACAGCGGCCTTCCGTGCCGAAGGGATCAAGGTACTGGAACACACGCAAGCCAGCCAGGTCGCGCATGTGAACGGCGAATTCGTGCTGACCACGGGACACGGTGAAGTACGTGCCGACAAGCTGCTGGTCGCTACCGGACGGACACCGAACACGCGCAGCCTGGCACTCGACGCGGCGGGAGTCACCGTCAATGCGCAGGGTGCCATCGTCATCGACAAGGGCATGCGCACCAGCACGCCACACATTTACGCGGCCGGCGACTGCACGGACCAGCCACAATTCGTCTATGTGGCGGCAGCGGCCGGCACCCGTGCCGCGATCAACATGACCGGAGGGGATGCTGCCATCAATCTAACCGCGATGCCGGCCGTGGTGTTCACCGATCCGCAAGTAGCAACCGTGGGCTACAGCGAAGCGGAAGCGCATCACGACGGGATCGAAACCGACAGTCGCACGCTCACGCTCGACAACGTGCCGCGTGCGCTTGCCAACTTCGACACACGCGGCTTTATCAAGCTGGTCATCGAGGAAGGTAGCGGACGGCTCATCGGCGTGCAGGTCGTCGCCCCGGAAGCCGGCGAATTGATCCAGACGGCTGTTCTCGCCATTCGCAACCGCATGACGGTGCAGGAACTGGCCGACCAGTTGTTCCCCTACCTGACGATGGTCGAGGGGTTGAAGCTCGCGGCGCAGACCTTCAGCAAGGACGTGAAGCAGCTTTCGTGTTGTGCCGGATGAGGAAAAGGAGGTGTTCGATGAACGCCTACACGGTGTCCCGGTTGGCCTTTGATGCCGGGGTGAGTGTGCATATCGTGCGCGATTACCTGCTGCGTGGATTGCTGCGGCCAGTCGCCTGCACCACGGGTGGCTACGGCCTGTTCGATGACGCCGCCTTGCAGCGACTGTGCTTCGTGCGGGCCGCCTTCGAGGCGGGCATCGGCCTCGGCGCATTGGCGCGGCTGTGCCGGGCGCTGGATGCGGCGAACTGCGATGAAACTGCCGCGCAGCTTGCTGTGCTGCGTCAGTTCGTCGAACGCCGGCGCGAAGCGTTGGCCAATCTGGAAGTGCAGTTGGCCGCCATGCCGACCGCGCCGGCACAGCATGCGGAGAGTTTGCCATGAACAGCCCCGAGCGCATGCCGGCCGAGACGCACAAACCGTTCACCGGCTACCTGTGGGGCACGCTGGCCGTGCTGACTTGCCCCTGCCACCTGTCCATCCTCGCTGCCGTGCTGGCCGGCACAACCGCCGGTGCATTCCTTGTCGAGTATTGGGTCATCACGGCGCTCGGTTTGACCGGCCTGTTTCTTCTGTCACTGGCGCGGGCGTTGCGGGCATTCAGGGAAAGATCATGAGCGCTTCCCGGCCGGATGGATGGACTACGGCGGAGGGCCCAAGCGTTCGAGCGCGGGCAAGGCTTTCTGTTCGCAAAGCCGATGCCGGCGGCGGCATTCGCCGTCTTCGTCAGTCAATGGAGGGGTGCCACCATGAATGCAAATGATCCGACCGCCACCAGTTGCTGCGTGTGCTGCAAGGAAATTCCGCTCGATGCCGCCTTCACACCGGAAGGCGCGGAGTACGTCGAGCACTTCTGCGGGCTGGAGTGTTATCAACGTTTCCAGGCGCGGGCCAGCACTGCGACCGAAACGAGCGGCGAACCGAACGCTTGCGGTTCGCCGCCGTCAAATTGAGACAAACCACGCTTTCGCTACGTCGCCTCATGTCGGCATCAAATTCGGCTGAGTAGCTTCTCGCCATCTGGACGTAGCTCGCCCTTGGGTGAAATATGCCGATACAGGGTCTGCCGCGTGATGCCAAGTTCCTGGCACAGGTCGCCGACCTTGGTCTCTGACTGCCCCATTGCCGCCATCGCCAGCCGCAGCTTGGCGGCGGTCATCTTGAACGGCCGGCCGCCTTTCCGGCCGCGTGCCCGTGCTGAGGCCAGGCCCGCCACGGTGCGCTCGGCGATCAACTCGCGCTCGAACTCGGCCAGCGCGGCGAAGATACCGAAGACCAGCTTGCCGGCGGCGGTCGTGGTGTCAATGGCCGCGCCGTGCCCGGTCAGCACCTTGAGGCCGATGCCGCGTCCGGTCAGGTCATGGACGGTATTGATCAGATGGCGCAGGTCGCGCCCGAGCCGATCCAGTTTCCAAACGACCAACGTGTCGCCTGGCCGTAGTGCCTTCAGACAGCTCGCCAGACCGGGACGATCCTCGCGTTTTCCGGACGCTTGGTCTTCATAGAGATGCGCCGGATCAACACCGGCCGCGACCAGCGCATCGCGCTGCAAGTCCGTCGCCTGGGAGCCATCCGCCTTCGATACTCGCATGTAGCCAATCAGCATCTTGTACCTGTCACATATACGTTCGATTATGTGACAGTTTGCATCGGGAAGCTCTGCACGTCAAAATTTGTCACTTAACCCGTCATTCTGTCTAAGGCATGCAAAGGGTAGGCTAGGCTCATAATGTGACAGAAATTCCGGGGGGATGCCTTCCTTCGCGAAGGTGGCGCGCAACTGTTCCAAGGAAGCGGGGTCGCGCCGACCATAGGAAGCCAACGCGAACAGCGAGCGTGCCGTCTCGGGGTTGTGTCGTGCTTCAATGATGGCCTCATCAATGGCCTGGATTGCACGCTGCCAGTGATCGACGGGTTCGGGCTTCGGCGCTTTCGCCGGCAGGCCACTGGTGAACCCGGTTTGGGGCTCGGACCAGAATAGCTTTGCGTGCTCGCCTGGCGGGCTTATATCCCTCACCTCAATCAAGCTGATTGCCGTTGCCGCCGCCTCCAGCATCTGCAACCGTACTGCCGGGTTCAGGGTTTCATACGGTCGCCACAGACTTTGCCCAGCACGCAGCGGATGCCCGCAGCATTCCCAGATTTGGCGGAGATACCCCGCGTAGGTGCCGCACGTCGAAAGCGGGGTGTTCAGCTCATCGAGCAGCGTGCGTAGCAGCCTAAACCACAATCCGGCGTGGATGCGTCGGCGCGGCAACTCCACGTGGCCGGTCGTCAGTGCCTGCCAGGTACGCTGGTCCATCGCCGCAATCGCGTCGCTGGCAGTGCGCGGTTCGGCGTCGGCGTTCTCCCAGCCGAGAAACCGCCCTGGCACGCCCCAATAGGATTCCAGCCAGCAGCCATGCAGTGGGCAGCTCAGCATCAGGGGCAGCTTCCACGCGAGCAGTACGGCTTGGTTCTCCGGATCGTTCAGGCAGAGCGGACAGGCGCGGTGTATCGGTTGGGTGGGCAGCCAGGCACGCCAGCTCGTGATGGATCGCGTCTTACGGCGGAGTCTCGGCAGCAGTACCGAGAGCTGGAACGCATAGGTTTCCAATGCGGCTGGAATCTGATCATCAAGGCTGTCCAGTAGCCAAGGCACCCAGCCGGCGAAACTCATGCAGCGCAGCCGATCCAGCTCGATACCGCTCCGCTGGGAGAGCATCGCCAGCAGCGCCAGTGGTGGCGCGGTGTCCAGGTCATCAACCTGGCCGTGACCAAGATCGTGCTCCAGCAGCTCGGACACTTCCATGTGATAGCAAAGGGCCACGCGGTTGAGCCACGAAGACAGGGCTTCGGCTTCCCTGGGTGCCGGATGCAGTGGCCAGCGTGGCGCTGGCTTCACATCAGTTCCCGCTCGAATTGCCGCCGCCGCTCGCTGGGACCGGTGTAATCGGCCATGCTGAGCGTGCGGTGGTTGATCGCTTCCTCACCACTCTCCACGGCGGCCACGGCCGCCGCCATCAATAGGTGCGCCAGCTCGCCAATAGTGCCCTCGCTGCGCGTGAGCAGGTAGCGAGCCATGTCCAGCGTGGCAATCGACGAAGGTCGCCGCAGCGGGAGCGAAGCCGCGAAGCTGGCCAGCAGTGAACAGCAATCGTCGTTGGCCTCCCACACCGGCAGCATCATCGGCTCGAAGCGATTTTCCAACTGGTCATCCGAGCGGATGGCCAGGTAGGCGTCGCGTGTGCCCACACCGACCAGCGGGATGCGCAATTCGTTGCCGAGGAAGCGCAGCAGGTTGAGGAATTCCCGGCGGTTGACGCTGTTGCCGGCCAGGACGTTGTGCAGCTCGTCGATCACCAGCAAACGCACACCGAGCTTGCGCAGCAGTGTCAGCGCCAGTTGCTCTATTTCCGGCAGCCGTGGGCGCGGTCGCAATGGTGCTCCCATCGCCGCGAGCAGCGCGACGTAGAAGCGGATCACCGATGGCTCGGACGGCATCTGCACGACCAATACCGGGATGTGCTCCTGGTCGGCGTCGGAGCTGGCCGGGTGGGCGCGGCGGAACTTCTCGACGATCATCGACTTGCCGTTGTTGGTTGGACCGACCAACAGCAGGTTGGGCATGCGTTGTTTGTTTGGCCACGTATACAGGGCTTCCAGCCGGTTCAACGCCTCGACTGCTCGCGGATAGCCGATCCAGCGGTCGGCGCGAAGGCGATGGATGCGCTCGTCCGCCGGGAGACGGGCCAAGCCCTGGGCCGCCGGCAGCAGGTGGGACAGGTCGATGATGGGATATTCGTCCACGGCTACCACTCCTCAATCTGGTCGAACGGTTTGGCAGGTGGCTGGTTGTCCGCCTGCGGGTCTGCCATGTCCGTGTCCGCTGGTGGCGTGGTTTTGACAGGTTGTTCCGTTGACTTGAGATGCTGGCGTCGATCCGCGTCGCGCCGCGCCTTGCGCGTGGCTTTCTGCGCAGTGGTCACGATTTCGCGCATCTGCCCGATCATGCGGAACAGCGCCGACTCATCCACCTGTTCGCGCCCTTGCTGCCGCAATTTCGCCAGCGCCTGCCGTTGTTCCCAGAGGGTGACAGCCGGGTGCGACAAGGTACGGTATGGAATTTCCAGATAGTGCTGCCCCTCCGGCTCCAGCACCCAAATGCGGCTGATGTCGCGTGGGTCGCGCCGGATCAGGAACGCAGGCAGGCGGTCGCGCCGAGCTATCCACGGCTTGAGCGCATCGGCGTAGTAGTGGATGTGGTCGATGACGAAGCCAGTGCGGGTCAGGGTGCGGCGGAGGACGGGCAGGAAATCGACCAGAAAAGCCGTGGTGCGAGTGATGACGGTTGGAACGCCGGTACGCGCGACAGCTTCGGCCCAGCGTGCGGCCGGCGGTTGGAGCAGGCCGTTGTGCACGGAGCCGTGATAGGTGCCAACCGCCAATGCGAGCCAGCGTTCCAGCTCGCGCAGTGTCAGGGCGGCCATCTTCTCGGAGGCGTATTCCCCGCGCTGGTCAGGGTTGGAGAAGGTCGTCCCCGGCAATTCGTCGTGGATCATTTGCATCGCCGTGCCGATGATCCGTTCCACGATGCCGCCATAGTGCGGCTGCCCGAGAGGCCGATAGTCCAACCGGATGCCATGCTGCTCGCAGCCACGGCGTAGCGCCTCGCTCTTGAATTCGGCCGCGTTGTCCAGGTAGAGCAGCGCGGGCTTGCCGCTCATCGGCCAGTCCATTTCCACGTCCAACCTTTCCAACCAAGGGCGCTTGTCGCAACCGGCGTGTGCGAGGCACAGGCCGACCGAGACGGCAGATGGCGCTTCTAACGTGACCACCATGCCAACCACGCAGCGGGTGAACACGTCGATGGCGAGGGTCAGGTACGGACGGCCAATCGGTTGCCGGTCGCGCTCGTCCACCACGATCAGGTCGATGACTGTGTGGTCGATCTGTACCTGCTCCAGCGGTGCGGAGACTGGCGGAGGAACACCTCCAACACCTTGCAGGATGCGGGACGCATCCTGGCCTTCCCGAAGTCGAGTGGTCTTGAGTGGATCAAGGCTGGCGATCCGCAACGCGACCGTGTTGCGCGCCGGCATCCGCAGCTTTTGCAGCTTGCACACCCGCGCAACTTCACGGTGGAACGCCGCCAAGCTGCGCTTCTGCTTGGTCAGGAAGCGCTTTTGCAGTAGCTCGCGGATGATTCGTTCGACCGACTCCGGCAAGCGGCCTTTACCTTTGCCACCGCTCGACTGTCCAAGAGCCAAATCAGTGACCAGCCCCGAACCTTGCCGGGCACGGCGGATCAGGACGTAGACCTGCCGCCGGGACAGACCCAGCGCCTGGGCTGCTGCGTCGGCCGCTTCATGCCCGACCGTCTCCGACTGCGCCAACGGCCCAATGATCTCCGCGCGGCAGCGAGCACGCTCCCATGCCTGTTCTGACAGGGTGGCTACGCCGCGCTCGGCAATCGGTACGGTATCGGTCGCCATGCTCGCCTCGCTTTGGTGCACACGAGTATTGAGCATAGACGAGTTTCGTGCAGAGGAGTCCTGATATCGGGCTGTCAGGAGCCGTATGCACAGCAGGCTTCATGTCTCGTTGATTGGTGCAGTCGTCTTCTGAAAATGACAGTCGCCGCTGTTCTGCTGCGAGCTCGCGGGCGCTGGCAAGGGATATCTCTGGATAGGCTCCGAGTGTTAGCTTGACCCGCTTGCCTTCGATGCTTGTATAGTTAAATTGCCAACTTTTTCCACCGCTTGGATGAACGCGAAGGTACAACTTCTCACCGTCTGACAGCAGATACTCTTTGTTTGCAGGTTGAGCAAGCTCTATGGTCTTGGCTGTGAGTTTCATCGCTGAGCTCCCGATTTGTTCCCTGTGGAAATTGGGAATAGGTTAAGGGAACACAACAGGGAACAAAAAGCCCGGGATTCACTGGAATCCGATGAGACAGCTTGGGATGGATTTCTGACGCAAGCCCTTGTTTTTGCAGTGAAAATGGGACTTGGTGAGACAGGGAGGGAAGAGGGGATGGTGGCCTGGGGCGGAATCGAACCACCGACACGCGGATTTTCAATCCGCTGCTCTACCGACTGAGCTACCAGGCCTTTTGAACGCGTCGTTGTGCGTCAAAGCACGCAACTATACACCATATCCGAGGTGAGTCAAAATGCCCTCGTATGGTGTTGTCGCAAACCCCGGATGCTCGCTTATAATAGGAACATCATTGCAACATGCGGCAAGTGCGTCGGTCGTCCGGCCAACTCCGCATCCACCATGGCTGTCGACGTATACACCTTCGGGCTCAACCATCACTCAGCACCGGTCGCCGTGCGCGAAAGGGTGTCGTTGTCGCTCGACCTCCTCAAGCCGGCGCTGGGTGCGCTCCGCTCGGCGTTTGGGGGCGGCGTGCAAGAGGCCGCGATTCTTTCCACCTGTAATCGCACCGAGGTCTACTTTGCGGCGGAGGTCGAGGTGGCGGGGCAGGTGCCGGCCTGGATGGCCGACTTCCATCAGGTGGAAACGCAATCGCTGCAGCCCCATCTGTATCGCCACACCCGGCACGATGCCGTGCGCCATGCGTTCCGCGTGGCCAGCGGGCTGGATTCCATGGTGCTGGGCGAACCGCAGATCCTGGGCCAGATGAAAGACGCCGTGCGCGTGGCCCACGATGCCGGCAGCCTGGGCACCCTGCTGCACCAGCTGTTCCAGCGCACGTTCTCGGTGGCCAAAGAGGTCCGCTCGCAAACGGCCATCGGCGAGCAGTCGGTATCCATGGCGGCGGCAGCCGTGCGGCTGGCCGAGCGCGTGTTCGGCGATCTGGGCGAGGTCAAGGTGCTGTTCATCGGTGCCGGCGAGATGATCGAGCTCTGTGCCACGCATTTCGCCGCGCAGCGGCCGCAGCGTCTGGCGGTGGCCAATCGCACGGTCGAGCGCGCCCAATTGCTGGCCCATCGTTTCAACGCCGATACCATGGCCTTGTCGCAGTTGCCCAAGCATTTGGCCGATTACGACGTCGTGGTGTCCTGTACGGCAAGCTCCCTGCCCATCCTCGGCCTGGGGATGGTGGAGCGGGCTACGCGCATGCGCCGCCACAAGCCCATGGTCATGGTCGATCTTGCCGTGCCGCGCGATATCGAGTCCGAAGTCGCCCGCCTCGACGACGTCTACCTCTATTCGGTGGATGATCTCGGCCGCCTGGTGCAAAGCGCCTCCAACGCGCGCCAGGCCGCCGTGGTGCAGGCCGAAGCCATCATCGAAACCCGGGTCCAGCATTTCATGCATTGGCTGGGCACGCGCGAGGTGGTGCCGGTGATTCGCCAGCTGCACCAGGCTGCCGACGCGTTGCGCCAGGCCGAGCTGGAACGGGCGCAGCGCCTGCTGGCGCGTGGCGAGCCGCCCGAGCAGGTGCTCGAGCAGCTGGCACAGGGCCTGACCCAAAAATATCTCCATGGGCCCATGTCCGCGCTCAATCATTCCGAGGGCGAGCAACGCGAGCAGTTGATCGATTGGCTGCCACGGCTGTATTCGCTGCGCGAGCGTTAGCGCTGCGGCATTTCCGCTCGCAACCCTCTGCCGGCATCGCCGCCGGCCATCGCTTCCAGGGCATCCCGATGCCCATCCTCCGAGAGTTCCATGATCAAAGCCTCCATGCGTGACCGGCTCGAACAGCTGGCGCAGCGCCTGCTCGAAGTCGACGCCATGCTCGCCACGCCCGAGGTCGGCAGCGACATGGGCCAGTTCCGCAAGCTGTCGCGCGAACGCGCGGAGCTGGAGCCGGTTGCCGCCGCGTTCAACCAGTTCGTCAAGACGGAAGCCGATCTGGCGGCCGCGCGCGAGATGCTGGCCGACCCTGAAATGCGGGAAATGGCCGAGGAGGAGCTGGAGCAGGGCCAGGAACGATTGGAGGAACTGGCCGAATCGCTGCGGCTGTTGTTGCTGCCGCGCGATCCCGACGACGATCGCAACCTGTTCCTCGAGATCCGGGCCGGCACGGGAGGCGACGAAAGCGCGCTGTTCGCCGGCGATCTGCTGCGCATGTATCTGCGCCATGCCGAGCGCCAGGGCTGGCGCGCCGAGATCATGTCGGGCCACCCGTCCGAGTTGGGCGGCTATAAAGAGGTGATCGTGCGCCTGGAGGGTGACGGCGCCTACGGCAAGCTCAAGTTCGAGTCCGGCGGTCATCGGGTGCAACGGGTGCCCGAGACCGAATCCCAGGGGCGTATCCATACCTCGGCCTGCACGGTGGCGGTCATGGCCGAGCCCGATGCACAGACGGAGATCACGATCAATCCGGCGGATCTTCGCATCGATACTTTCCGGGCCAGCGGGGCGGGGGGGCAGCACGTCAATAAAACCGACTCCGCGGTGCGCATTACCCATTTGCCGACCGGCTTGGTGGTGGAGTGCCAGGACGATCGCTCCCAGCATCGCAACCGCGACAAGGCGATGGCGGTGTTGATGGCCCGCCTGCGCGACCAGGAAACCCGCGCCCGCGAAGCCGAAGAGGCGGCGCAGCGCAAGAGCCTGATCGGCTCGGGAGATCGTTCCGAGCGCATTCGCACTTATAACTATCCGCAGGGCCGGGTCACGGATCACCGCATCAACCTCACTCTCTACAAGCTGCAGCACGTGCTCGATGGCGATCTCGATGAGATCACCGGAGCCTTGCTGGCCGAGTATCAGGCCGAGCAGCTGGCGGCATTGGGCGATGCCTGAGCAGGTGAGTCGGAGGCAGCCTGGCCTGGGGCTGTCGGAGGCCAAGGAGGTCAGGGATGCCAAGGGTGCAACAGGGGACGACGGCGTAGAGGATGACGAGGGTGTCAAGGGCGAAATGGGTGCAAAAGACGTAGGAAGCGCCAAGGACGCAAAGACCGACAGAGGCAACGATGACGCCCAGGGCGAGAAAGGTAGGACGACCATCGCCGCCCTGCTGCGCCAGACCGGCCTGCCCTGGCGCGAGGCGCGGCGCCTGCTCGCCGAGGTGCTTGACATGAGCGTCACCTGGCTGATCGCCCACGACCAGGACGTGCCCGCCCCGCCGGTTGCCGAGCGCTTCCATGCTTTGGCCGCGCGCCGTGCCGCCGGCGAGCCGCTGGCCTACGTGCTGGGCTGGCGCGAGTTCTACGGCCATCGCTTCGCGGTGTCGCCGGCGGTCTTGATCCCAAGGCCCGAAACCGAAGGTCTGGTGGAAGTGGCGCTGGAATGTCTGGCCGGTCAGGCAGAGCCGCGCGTGCTGGATCTGGGAACCGGCAGCGGCGCCATCGCGTTGTCGGTTGCCTTGGCCCGCCCCGACGCCGAGGTCTGGGCCACCGACTTCAGCACGGACGCCCTGACGGTGGCGCGCGAAAATGCGGCGCGGCTGGGGGCGGCGGTCGATTTTGCCCAGGGCTCCTGGTGGGACGCCCTGGCGCCGGCCCAGCAGGGCGGCTTTGCCGTCATCGTGTCCAATCCCCCCTATATCGCGGCCGACGATCCGCATCTTGGCCGGGACGGGCTGCCGCATGAGCCACGCGACGCCCTGACGGACGGCGGCGACGGCCTGGCGCACCTACGCACCCTGGTGCGCGGCGCGCCGCGCTGGTTGCGGCCCGATGGCTGGCTTTGGCTGGAGCATGGCTACGACCAGGCCGAAACCGTCCGGGCGCTCTTCGCGGAGCATCCAGGCTGGCGGCAGATCGCCAGCCGGCGCGACCTGGCGGGGATCGAACGCCTGACCGGCGCGAGCTGGCGGCCCGACGGCGTGGCCGCGCCGTCCTATAATGCTTGATATCCCACTCATTTAGTCGAGATTGCCATGAGCAGCGTCCAGGAATTCCTCTCTCAAACCGTTCAAGAACATCCCGTCGTGCTTTTCATGAAAGGCACCGCCCAGTTTCCGCAATGTGGATTCTCCAGCCGCGCCGTTCAGTTGCTCAAAGAATGCGGGCTCAAGCAGTTGATCACGGTCAATGTGCTGGAAGACGACGAAGTCCGCCAGGGCATCAAAGAGTTTTCCAACTGGCCCACCATTCCGCAGCTGTACGTCAAGGGCGAGTTCATCGGCGGTTCCGACATCATGGGCGAGATGTTTGCTTCCGGTGAGCTCAAGCAGGTGCTCGACGAAGCCGGCGTGACCGACTGAGCGGTCGATGGCTCATTCCCCGAGCGCAATCGAGCCCGCGGAGGCGGGGCAGCTTGCCGCCAAACCGAAGCCGCTGGCGCCGCAGGATCACGCCACATCCGTGCCGGGGTGTTCCACCCCGCCACCTCCCCGTCCACGACGGCTGGTGGTGGCCATCACCGGCGCCACAGGCTCGATCTACGCCCTGCGCCTGCTGCAACTGATGCGCGAGCACCAACCGGCAATCGAGCTGCATTTGGTGGTGTCGCCGCCGGGGGTGCTCAACATCCGCCACGAGCTGGGGCTGGAGCGCGCCGATTTCCAGGCGTTGGCCCATCGCACCTATAGCTTTCGCGACGTCGGGGCCACCCTGGCCAGCGGCGGCTTTGCCACCGACGGTATGATCGTGCTGCCCTGCTCCATGCGCACGCTGGCCGCGGTGGCGCAGGGCTTGTCCGATAATCTCATCACCCGGGCGGCCGACGTCGTCCTCAAAGAGCGGCGCCGTTTGCTGCTGATGGTGCGCGAAACGCCATTCAACTTGGCGCACCTGCGCAACATGACGGCCGTGACCGAGATGGGCGGCATCGTTTACCCGCCGCTTCCGGCGTTTTATCATCGACCTCGGTCCATCGAAGAAATGGTCGATCACACCGTTGCCCGTGTGCTGGGCCTGATGGATATCGCCGTGCCCGGCCCCGAGTGGCTGGGCGCCGACTACGACGCGCCGCCCGCCGGCTGAGTGTCCCAAAGCGAAGTCCGCGCCCTTGCAAGGCTGCGGCCGCCGGCTTCGCTGCCCGGGAGGGCAAAAGGGGGCGCCAATTTCCGGGCGTCCGCGATGCCCAGGCGTGGAGACCGCCATGTACCTCCTAGCACAGCTATCCGATCCGCACCTGGTGCCGCCGGGTTCGCGGTTGTTCGATCGCATCGACACGGCCGCCATGCTGCGCGCCGCGCTAACCTCGGTACGCATGCTGACGCCGCGGCCCCAGGGCTTGCTGCTGACGGGCGATATTGCCGCGGCGGGCGAACCGGCCGCCTATGCGGTGCTGGCCGAGCTGTTGCGCGACTGGAACGGGCCGGTGTATCTGCTGCCTGGCAACCACGACGACAGGGCCGCGTTGCGCGCGGCCTTCACGGCTCAGCCCTGGATGGGGGCGAGTGGGCCTATCCATTATGCGCTGGATCTCGACACCTATACCCTGATCGTGCTCGACACCCTGGTGCCCGGTGCCGAACATGGCGAGCTGGACGACGCCCAGCTCGAATGGCTGGCCGAAGCAATGGCCACCCGGCGCCGCCAGCGTATCGTGATTGCCATGCATCATCCGCCATTCGCGACCGCCATGCCGCGATTGGATGCCATCGGTCTGCGGCGGGGCGGAGAGACGCTGGCTCGCCTGATCATGGCGCACGGGGGTGTGGCGTATATCGCCTGCGGCCATGTGCATCGCGCTATCGACACCCTATGGGCCGGCGTGTCTGCCGGCACCGCGCCATCCACGGCCCATCAGATCGCCGCTGATTGGACCGGCCGGCAGTCTTTGGCCTGGACGCTGGAGCCGGCCGGCTACCGGGTGCTGGCGCTGACTCCCGAGGGAGTCGTAACGCATACGTTGCAGGCGGCGCAGTACGCCGGACCGTACCCCTACGCTGATTGAGTCGCGCCGCACCGCGTCGTCAAGGATTTTTGGCGTTTCTGCCCTGATTGTTGTGTTTTGGCAATAGGCGATGTACGGACTTTCCCGTATTCACCCAGGCGCCATAAGGAAACACCATACGACATCCCTTTTGTGAAATCCGGGCTCGTGATTAGATGCATGTGCATGCAAATCAAATCCAACCCGTGGCGGCAAAAGATCCGGCCGCTGCACGACATTGAGAGATAGACGATATGAAGGTAGCGATTCTGGGCGGTGGGCATGGATGCTATGCGGCGGCCGTCGATTTCACCGAGCGGGGCCATGAAGTCCGCTTGTGGCGCCGCAATGCGAGTGCGTTTCCGTCAACCCCGCGGATTCATGTCAAGGATGCCCGGGGCGAACGCGATGTGGACATCGCGCTGATGACCGACGACCTCGGCAAGGCGGTGCGGGGCGCGCAGCTCATCGTCCTGCCCCTGCCGGCCTTTGCACAAGAAGACATTGCCCGCAACCTGGCGCCGCACTTGGAAGACGGCCAGGTGCTTTTCCTGCCGCCGGGCACCTTTGGCAGCGTGGCCATGCTGCGCGAGCTCCGCAGCGCCGGCTGCAAGGCCGAAGTGGCTCTGGCCGAAACCGGTACGCTGCCCTATCTCGCGCGCAAGCATGGCGAAGACCAGGTGGCGATCACGGCGTACGCTGTACGTCTGCCTACCGGTGTTGTGCCGGCACGCCTGGCCGACGCGGCATTCAAGGTGCTGCGCGAGGGCTATCCCAGCGTCGAGCCGGTGGAAGATGCTTTATCCGGGGCCCTGATGAATGCCGGCCCCATCATCCATCCGCCGCTGATCCTGATGAACGCCGGGCCATTGGAGCATTTCCCGGCCTGGGATATTCACAACGAGGGGACCCAACCCTCGATCCGCGCCGTCACGAACGCCCTGGACGAGGAGCGCATGCGTGTTCGCGAGGCCCTGGGCTATGCCGCGCCGCACTTTCCGCTGCGCGACCACTACGAAACCGATCAATGGATGTACGGCGACGCGCACAAAATGCTGGTGGACAGCGGTGATTGGCGAGAGAAGATCGATCTGCATACCCACCGCTACATGACCGAAGACGTGCACTATGGCCTGGCCTTCCTCGCCTCGGTGGCCAACTGGAGCGGAGCCGAAGCGCCGATCGCCAACGGCCTGCTGGCGATCGCTTCGGGTATCTGCGGCCGCGATCTGCGCAAGGGCCCGCGAACGCTGCCCACCATGGGTTACGATAAATTGTCGGTACAAGAACTCAAAGATAGGCTCATCTCCGGGGAGGGCTTGTGATCCCGCGTTCAAGCGTAGAAGATGGCGGGGTGGAGGGCAAGAACATGCAGGCCACTGCGGAGAACCTGGTGTCGCTGGGAGCGGGGCGCATGGGTCGCAGTATTGCGGTCGCCTGCGCCCTGGCCGGGCGCGACTTCACCCTGGTAGACCTGCGCGATCGAACCGCCGAAGGCTTTGCGCAGCTTGCGGCCGCCGTGCGAACCGAGCTGAACGATATTCTCGACCATCTCGTCGGCCTCGATCTTTTTCCCGCCGCCGGCAAGGATGCCGTGCTCGAGCGCATCCGCCTGGTCGGGCGCGCCGAAGCACCGGCGGCGGTGGCCGCGGCCACGGTCCTGTTCGAGGCCGTACCCGAAACGGTGGAGGCCAAGCGCGAGGCCTTGGGCGAAGCGGGGGCCTGGTTGTCGCCCGAGGCCATCGTGGCGTCCACGTCGTCGACCATGCTGTCAGGCGAGTTGGCGGCATTCGTGCCACGCCCCGAGCGCTTTCTCAATGCGCACTGGCTCAATCCGGCCTATCTGGTGCCGCTGGTAGAGGTGGCGCCGCACGCCGGTACGCTGCCGGAAGTGCGCGAGCACGTCTTGGCGGTATTGCGGGCCGTAGGCAAGGTGCCGGTGGTCTGCAGCGGCGCGGCCGGCTACATCGTGCCGCGCCTGCAGGTGGTGGTGATGAACGAGGCCGCCCGCATGATCGAGCAGGGCGCGGCCACGGCCGAAGACATCGATCTCGCCATCCGCTATGGCTTCGGCATCCGCTATGCCTCGATGGGGGTGGCCGAGTTCATCGACTTCGGCGGTGTGGACATCATCTATCACGCCAGCCGGTATCTGGCCGACAAATTGGCAGACGATCGCTATGCCTGCCCCGATATCGTCTCAACCAAGATGGCCGCCGGCGAGCTGGGGGTAAAGACCGGCCGCGGTTTCTACGAGTGGGACGCCGCGAAGGCCGCGAGTTTCCAGCAGGAAGCCATGCGCCGCTTTGCGGGCCTGCTCAAACTCCACGGGCTCACGCCCATGCCAACGGAGGACGCCGCCACGCCCAAGAGCTGATTTTTGTGGCGGTGCCCGGCCGGGCCCGGCGGCCCATGGGCCGGCAAGCCGCCAGCACGAAGTCGCGGTAGTCGTCAAACGCAGTGTCGACGCCAGCCAAAAGCGCGAATCCGTCAGGGATGACGGAGCAGGAGAGTCCGGTTTCAACGGCGCCGTCATGCGTCCCGAGAAACCGGACGCAGAGGCTCCAGCCAGAGGGCTGGAGGTCTTCATAACAACCGATGGATGGAGATTGAACATGAATGCCAGCAAGCTTCTGAAGTTCGTGACTCTGTTTGCCCTGGGCGCGGCGACCGTGCCGGCGATGGCGGCCGAGGTGCCGGTGATCCGGGTGGGTTGGACCATCCCGGGTGAGGAAGCCAAGTACTGGATGCAGCAGCGTCCCGACGCCTTCCCCGACATTGGCAAAAACTACCGCATTGAATGGACCCAGTTCCAGGGCACGGCGCCGATGGTGCAGGCGATGTTGTCCAAGGCGCTCGATTGCTCTTCGCAGGCGCCGCTGTCGCTGGCCCAGGGGGCCGTGAACGGCGGGCTGGAGGCCTATGTCGTGGCGCAGCACGTGGGCGAGAGCCCCGACTCGTTCTCGGTGTACTGGGCGGTGCAGGAGGATTCGCCGATCAAGACCGTCGCCGATCTCAAGGGCAAGGTGGTTGGAACCAACGTCTACGGCTCCGGCGTGCACGGCGGCATGGCGGCGATCCTGAAAAAGCACGGTCTCGACGCCGCCAGCGATATCCGGCTGGTCGAAACCGGCTTCCCGGGCTCCGAGTCCGCCATTCGCGGTGGCCGGGTCGATGCCGGGGTGTTCGTACAACCCTTCGCCGCGCGCGCCGAAGCCAAGGGCGGCTTGCGCAAGCTGTTTTCTTTGCAAGACCTGATACCCAATACGGCTCATGCCATTGAAGTCTGCAGCAAGGCCTTTGCCGACGCCAACCCCGAGTTGGCCAAGATGTATGTCCGCGACCTGACGCGGGCCATGGCCATGGCTTTGGACAATCGCGAGCAGACCGTGGAAATCGTGGCCAAGACCACGCGTGCGCCCGCCGAGGTGCTCGACACTTATCTGCTCAAGGAGAACGACTTCGCGCGCCGACCCGATGCCACCCCCGACTTCGAAGCGTTCCAGACCATGTTCGATATGTATACGGAACTCGGGCTGCTGTCCAAGCCGCTTAAAGCCTCGGATTTCCGCCGCGACGACATCACCGCCCCGGTTCGCTGAACCCGGTCAGGAGCTGCGCCATGGCCGAGAACCTCATCGAGATCGAAGGGCTGCGCAAGCAGTTCGACGCCCCTGGCGGGCAGTCGCATATCGCGTTGGAAGGCATCGATCTCGCGGTGCGTGAAGGCGAGTTCGTGTCCATCCTGGGGCCCTCGGGCTGCGGCAAGTCCACGCTGTTGTACATGGTAGGAGGCTTCATCGCGCCGTCCGCGGGCCGGATCCGGGTGGCTGGCACCGCCGTGGACCGGCCGGGCCCCGATCGCGGGCCGGTCTTCCAGGAGTTTGCGCTGTTTCCCTGGAAGACGGTACTGCAGAACGTGATGTACGGGCTGAGGGTGCAAAATGTGCCCAAGGCCATGGCTCGCGCGCGAGCCATGGCGCTGCTCGACATGGTGAACCTCGGCCCGTATGCCGACTTTTTCCCCAAGCAGTTGTCGGGCGGCATGCGCCAGCGAGTGGCGATCGCCCGCACGCTGGCCTATGAGCCCCGCATCCTGCTGATGGACGAGCCCTTCGGGGCCCTCGATGCGCATACCCGCACCAACCTGCAGAACGAACTGCTCGGTATCTGGGAGCGGGACCGCAAAACGGTACTGTTCGTGACTCACGGGGTCGACGAGGCCGTGTTTCTGTCCGACCGCATCGTGGTGATGAGCGCCTCGCCGGGCAGGGTCGACGAGATCGTCGTCGTCGATCTGCCGCGGCCACGGGTGCGGGCGGAGCTGCTGGTCGATCGCCGCTACCAGGATCTGGTGTTGCACCTGGAAGCCCGCCTCGAAGTCATGCAGCCCAGCCGCACGGGGGCGTTTTCATGAGTCCCGGCGCCGTGCGCGGCGCCAGGGCCCGCGCCACGGGGGTTGCCGCCTTGCCGCGTCCTGGCGGCAGGCACCTGCTGGGCCGTGTCTTGCCCCTGGTGTTGCCGCTCCTGTTCGTGGCCTTGGTGTGGGAGGCCTGCTCGCGTTGGGCACAAACCGAAGAGATGCCAGGCCTGGCCGAGATCGGCGCGGCTTTCGTGGCGATACTGGGCAGTCCGCGCGACCTGGCGGGGGTTTCCGCTTCCTTGTGGCGCATGGCCGCCGGCTTTGCCCTCGGTCTGGCGATCGCGGTGCCGGTGGGGCTCGCCATGGGGCGCAGCCCCGCGCTGGCCCGGGCTTTGAACCCGATCACGACCATGGTCTATCCGGTGCCAAAGGCGGCGCTGATGCCCATCATCATGCTGTGGTTCGGCATCGGCGACTTGTCCAAGGTGCTGGTGATCTTTCTGGGTGTCAGCCTGCCTTTGCTGTATCACAGCTACCAGGGCGCGCGTTCGGTCGACGAAAAGCTGGTCTGGTCGGCGCGCGCCATGGGCATGAGGGCGGCGCCCCGCCTGGTGCGCATCGTGCTGCCGGGCGCGCTGCCCGAGGTGTTGCTGGGTTGCCGGGTGGGTATTGCGATGGCGCTCATCACGATGGTCAGCTCCGAGATGATCGCGCGCCAGGACGGCGCCGGCGAGTTGTTGTTCAACGCGCTCGACATGGCGGTGTATCCCGAGGTGTACGCCATGATCCTGCTGATCGCGCTCATCGGGCTCGGCCTGGATTTCGGGTTCGAGCGTTTGCGCCGCTGGCTCGTGCGCTGGTCGGACACCCTGCAGGCCAACGACGCCTGAGGGCTTCAGTGGAGATCGACCATGAACCGCGTGCGCTCATCAACCGCATGGTACTGGCTGGGATCCATCTGGCCGGTATTGCTGGTGCTGGCTTTGTGGCAGGGCGTTACGGCCGGCGGCCTGATCGGCCCGCAATTGCTGCCATCGCCGTTGGCGATCGCCGAGCGCCTGGTGGAACGTCTGCAGCAGCCCGAGTTCCTGTTCCAGATCGGCCAAACCCTGATCCGCCTCGGCCTGGGCTTTGCCATTGCGCTGGTGGCGGGCATGTTGCTGGGCGCCGCCATGGCGCTGGGCGGTGAGCGCTGGCTGGGGCCGCTGGTGCGCCTGTTGGCGCCGGTGCCCAAGATCGCGCTCTATCCCGGCCTGGTGCTGTTGTTCGGCTACGGCCATGCTTCCAAAGTGGCGCTGGTCGTGGCCGACGTCGTGTTTCCCATTATCTACGCCACCTATCACGGCATGCGCTCGGTACAGCCCAAGCTGGTGTGGTCGGCCCAGGCGGCGGGAGCGGGCGCCGGTGCTACCATACTGGGCGTGCTGTTGCCGTCGGCAACGCCGTCCTTGCTCACGGGCTGCCGCATCGGCCTCGTCATCGCCTGCATCAATGTCTTTCTTGCCGAAATGATCTCTTCCACCGATGGACTCGGCCACTTGCTGATCGTGGCCGCCCGCAGTTACCAGGTGGTAGACATGTTCGTTCCCTTGGTCCTGATCTCGCTGATCGGCCTGTGTCTGGCCAGCGCGCTGCAGTGGTTGCGCAACCGGCTGCCCGCCGCGGCGGCCTGATGCTCATGGCGTCGCTTCCACCATATCCCGGGCACGGCGCTTTCCTGCCGTATCTGATCAACCGGGCCACTACCTTCATCAACGCCCGCCTGCAAAAGACGGTGCTCGACCCCCGCGGCCTGACACTCACCCATTGGCGGGTGCTGGCCTTTCTCACCACGGTCGAGGGGCTGACCATGGGAGCGCTGGCCGACGCCACCATGACGGAACAATCCACCTTGTCGCGCTCGCTCAAGGTGCTGGAACGCAGTGGCTATGTGCAGCGCCGGCCATGCCCCGACGATAGCCGCGCGGTGCAGGTTCACCTCACGGCCGAGGGCAGGGCGCAGTTCGACATCATGCTGGAAGCGGTTTTGCGGCTCGAGTCCGAACTGCTGGCGGGGGTGTCGGCGGACGAGATCGAGGCCATGCGCGGCGTCTTGCTGCGGATGATTGCCAACAGCCCCGACGAACTCAATAGGGGCGCGCGGCCCAAGCCCGCCCCGAGCGCCGCTTAGCTGCGGGGTCGTCCGCGGTCTCAGGCCTTGAGAATTCCATCGAGCGCCCGGAGCAGTGCCTCGCACTCGGCTTCGGTGCCGATCGAAATACGCAGGAACTGATCGATGCGCGGGAGCTTGAAATGGCGCACCAGGATGGCCTTGTCGCGCAGGGCCTGCGCCAGTTCGGCGGCATCGCGCGCGGGGTGGCGGGCAAACACGAAATTGGCCGCCGAGGGCAGCACCTCGAAGCCACGCTGCGCCAGCGCCTTGCTCAGGCTGGCACGCGAATCCATCACCCGTCGGCGAGTCTCCTGGAACCAGTTGTCGTCTTCGAACGCTGCCACGGCGCCGGCGATGGCGGCGCGGTCCAGCGGGTAGGAGTTGAAGCTGTTCTTGACTCGCTCCAGGCCTTCGATAAGAGCCGGGTGGCCCACCGCGAAGCCCACGCGCAGGCCGGCCAGCGAACGCGATTTCGACAAGGTTTGTACCACCAGGAGATTGTCGTGATCCCGAGTCAGGCTCACGGCCGACTTGCCGCCAAAATCGATATAGGCTTCGTCCACCACCACGACGCGGTGCGGCAGGCGCCGCAGTAGTTGCTCGATGGCCAGCACCGGCAGCAGGCGGCCGGTGGGCGCGTTGGGGTTGGGGAAGATGATGGCGCCGCCGCTTTCGTCGTAGGCATCGAGGTCGATCTCGAAATGCTCGTTGAGCGGGACGGTGCGCCAATCGATCTGGTACAGCCGGCAGTACGAGGGATAGAAGCTGTAGGTAATGTCGGGGAACAGTAGCGGCTTGTCTTGCCGCAGCAGGGCCACGAACACGTGAGCCAGCACTTCGTCCGAGCCATTGCCCGTGAATACCTGATTGGGCTGTATGTGGTATCGGCGGGCGATGGCTTCCTTCAGTGCGGTGGCTTCAGGGTCGGGATACAGACGCAGGCGTTCGCCCACGGCGTCGCGCATGGCCACCAAGGCGTTGGGCGAGGGCGGATACGGGTTTTCGTTGGTGTTGAGCTTGATCAGCTTGTCGATCCGCGGCTGCTCGCCAGGAACGTAGGGGGTCAGCTGATGGACGATGGGACTCCAGAACTGGCTCATGGCGACTCGCAAAAAAGGCCTTTCATGCCGCGGCTGTGGCAGGTGGTCTCCGGGCGGCGGTCTACGCCCCCGGGGTGGCCTGGTGGCAAAAACGCTGATCCGGATGGATCAGAGGAAACGGATGGCTTGTTCGGTACGCATGGCGAAGGCATCGCCGGCCGCGGGATCTGGCGCGGGATGATCCTCGGGATCGAAGGCTTTGTCGCCGTTGGGGTCGGCCACCCCGGTGGGCTCGAGGCCGGCGAAATCGAATAACTGGCGATCCATCAAATGCGACGGGACGACCCGGCCCAGGGCGTTGAACATATTCTCGATCCGTCCCGGAAAGCGCCGCTCCCAGTCATCGATCAGGCGGGCGGCTTCCTGGCGCTTGAGGTTCTCCTGCGAACCGCAAAGGTTGCACGGAATGATCGGAAACCGCCGCCATTCGGCATAGGCCACGAGATCGTCCTCGCGCACATAGGCCAGTGGCCGGATCACCGTATGCCGGCCGTCGTCGGACACCAGCTTGGGCGGCATGGATTTGAGCGTGCCGCCATAGAACAAATTGAGCAGGAAAGTGGCGAGGATATCGTCGCGATGGTGGCCCAGCGCGATCTTGGTGGCGCCCAGTTCGCTGGCCACCCGGTAGAGAATGCCGCGCCGCAGGCGCGAGCACAGCGAGCACATCGTCTTGCCCTCGGGTATCACCCGGGTAACGATCGAATAGGTGTCCTGGGTTTCGATATGGTGGGCCACGCCCAGCTGATCCAGATAGCGGGGCAGCACATCGGCCGGGAAACCCGGCTGCTTCTGGTCGAGGTTGACCGCCACGATGTCGAAATGGATGGGCGCGCGTTCGCGCAGCTTCAGCAGGATATCGAGCAGACCATAGGAATCCTTGCCGCCGGAGAGGCAGACCATGATCTTGTCGCCGTCTTCGATCATGTTGAAGTCGGCGATGGCGCGGCCGGTTTCGCGCGTTAGGCGCTTGACCAGCTTGTTGCGCTCGTATTCTTGCTTTTGCTGCTGGCGGACGCCGGGTGGGCTGGGGTCGGCAACGGTAGTCATGCGGTATCGCGGCTAACGGAAAGTTCGATACCCACCGCGGCGCAGTCGGCAAAGGCCATGGGCTTGCCGATGCGCAGGCGCAGGGAGCGCACATCGGGGTAGTCGCCCAGCAGGCGTTTCGCCAACCGCTCGCAGAGAGTTTCGAGGAGGTCTACGTGGGTGCGCGAGCATTCGTCGATGATGGTTTCGCGCAGGCGTCGGTAGTCGAGCACTTCGCGGATGTCGTCGCGCGAGGGCGGCGCAGGGTCGAACACCTCGAACTCGGCGTCGACGTGCAGCGGCTGCGTGGCGCCGCGCTCGTGATCGAGGATGCCGATATGGGAGTCGATCGCGAGTCGGGAGAAGAAGATGCGGCGAGTGGGCATGGTCGAGAGAAAACCGGTGGCGTGGGGTCAGTCCTGCATCAGGCTGAAATCCCGGTGGAAGCCGATCAGGTGTTGGCCGCCGTCGATCAGCAGCGTGGTGCCGGTGATGGCGGGGTTCCGCAGGGCGAAATGAACGGCCTCGGCCACGTCTTGCGGGCGGCTCGAACGTCCGAGGGGAGACAAGGCATGAGTACGCTCGAAGGCTTCCTGGGATTGCAGGTGGCTGGGCAGGGTCAGCCCGGGGGCAACGCCCACAACGCGTACGGTTGGCGCCAGAGCTTGCGCCAGCATCGTGGTGGCGGCTGCCATAGCGGCCTTGGTCAGCGAATAGGAAAGGAAGTCGGGGTTGTAGTTCCAGAGCTTTTGATCGAGGAGGTTGACCACCGCGCCGCGAGCCTCGCCGCCCCGTGCTTGCAGGTGCTGTGCGAGATCTCGGGCCAGGATGATCGGCGCCACCAGGTTGGGGCCAAGGTGGGCTTGCAGATTGGCGCCGCTGAAGGTTGCCGCGTCGTCGTACTCGAAAAGGCCGGCGTTGTTGACAACGGCGTCGAGGCGGCCAAAGTGCTCCACCACGCGGGCCGTCAGCTGGCCCACGGCGGCCTCATCCGCCAGGTCGCAGCCAAAGGCCGCGGCGGGCGCACCGATCTCGCGAATCTCGCTGGCCAGCGTTTCGGCGGCGACCTCGGACTGGCCATAGTGAATGGCGATGCCCCAGCCCGCCCGCGCCAGGGTCAGGGCGATCTCGCGGCCCAGGCGGTGGGCGGCGCCAGTCACCAGAACGATGGAAGGAGATGGCGGGTTCATAGGCGGGATTGTATGCGCTGGGCCTAGTACGTTACCCGATAGCCCGACGCCTGGATGATCGGTACCCAGCGGGTGCGGTACTCCTCGATGATGGCGACGCTGTCGGTGGGACCGAGATCGGCCGGGATCAGCCCCAGTTCATCCAGTGCGGCGTTGAGATTGGGATTGCGCAAGGTTTGGGCGATCCGCTCGCCCAGTTCGCGCATTACGCTATGCGGCATACGGCCCGGCGCGAAGAAGGCAAACCAGCCGTCGGCCTCGAGATCCAGCCCCGCTTCCCGGAACGTCGGTATGTCGGGAAAGTCGGGGTGCCGCTGGGGGCCCGAGGTGGCCAGGACATGGGCCTTGCCGCTGCGATGCACCGGCGCCAGGGCGTCCAGCGTATCGATCGCCAGCGGCAGCCGGTCGCTCACCAGGTCGGCCAGCAGATGAGTGGAGCTGCGATAGTTGATGTACTCGGCCGACTGCGGGATCAGATCGTCGAGCATGACCGCGAAGAAGTAGGGCAGGGTGCCGGCACCCGGAAGCCCGATATTGAAGGCCAGCGGGTTGGCCTGCACCCATTGCGGCAGATCCTGGACGCGTTCCAGATTGGCACCGAGCGAAGCGGCCAGGCCGAACTCGAAATAAGCCACCAGGGCCACGGGAATGAGATTGCGCAGAGGATCGTAGCCGAGCTGCCGAAAAATGGCCGGCGCCACCACGACCGAGGCTGGCGGGCTGAGCAGCAGCACGTTTTCGTCGCTGCTGGCTTCGGATACACCTTGCGCGGCCAGGCGCCCCGAGGCGCCGGTGCGATTCTCCACAATGACGGGCACGCCCAGCTGCGGGGCGAGATATTCGGCGACCAGCCGGGCCACCTGGTCGGTCAGGCCGCCAACGGGATCGCCTACCCAAATATGCAGGGGAGACTTGAGGACCGGGGGTACGCTGGCGGTGGCCAGCGCCGGCAAGCCGCAGAGACACACCCACAAGAGCACGCGGCGGCACAGCATGCGAATCGACATCTTAAGGCTCCATCTCCTTGTATTCATTTGGGGCCATATGACTTCATGGTGCCGCCACCTGGGCGGCCGGCTACGCCTCCGTAGTAGGCGACGTGGCGGCGCGCGGGTGAATCCGGCAATCATGGGCCACGGGCTCGTCGAAGACGAGGTCGAAGCGGCGCAGCACATCGCCCCGGAACACATGCAGCGGCACGGCTTCGCCCGGCCGATAGCGCTGTAGGAGAGCGTCCAGGTTGCCGGGACCGACGCGCAGGCCGTCGAGGGCCACCAGCACGTCACCGGCCGAGACGCCGGCCCGATGGGCATTGCCGCTTTCGTACACCGTGGCCACGAGGAGGTCCTGGCCCTGGGTCCGGGTACGCCAGTTCACGGACACCGGCAAGTTGCCGGCGGCCTGCCATTCGAGCTGATAGCCGGCTTGTGCCAGCAGGCGATCGAGTGGAACATCGGCGCACCCTTCCGCATATTGTGCCAGGAAGCTGCTGGCATCCACGCCGGTGGCCTCGGCGATCAGCGCCGCCATCGCGTCTTCGTCGACGCCGCGCGGCGCGGCCGAACGATAGAAGTCGCGGCCATAGCGATCCCACAGCAAACGCATGACGTCGTCGAGCGAGCGCTGGTTATCGGTGGCCTGACGTATGGTCAGATCCAGCCCCAGCGCGACCAGCGAGCCCTTGGTGTAATAACTGACCAAGGCATTGGGCGAGTTTTCGTCCTGGCGGTAGTAGCGCGTCCAGGCGTCGTAGGAGCTGTCGGCCACGGACTGCTTGTGGCGGCCGGGGCCGCGATGCACCTGCGCCACGGTGCGGCCCAGCAGCTTGAGATAGTCGTCGCGCTCGATCACGCCCGAGCGCAGCAGCATCAGGTCGTCGTAATAAGAGGTGAAGCCTTCGAATACCCACAAGAGCCGGGTATGGCCCTCGCGAGTCAGGTCGTAGGGAACGAATGCCGCTGGCTTGATGCGCTTGACGTTCCAGGTATGGAAATATTCGTGGCTGACCAAGCCCAGAAAGGTTCGGTAGCCATCGGTCATGCCGCCCTGGCCCACGGCCGGGAGGTCGCCCCGGCTGGCGAGGAGCGCGGTCGAGGCGCGGTGTTCGAGGCCGCCGTAGCCATCGGCGGTCACAAACGTCATGAAGACATAGCGATCGGCGCTGTCCAGAAAGGGCGCGCGCAGGGATTCCGGTTCGAACAGGGCGATCTGCGCTTCGCAGATGCGCCGGACGTCATCGGCGACGCGAGCCAGGTCCAGGCCGGGTATCCTGCCGCTGAAGACCATCTCATGCTGCGCGCCATGAGCTTCGAAGGTGATCGTCTGCGGCGTTCCCATTTCGATGGGATGGTCGAGGAGGGCGTCGTAGTCGGGCGCGCGATACAGGCCGAAGCCATGGCGTGGCGCCGCTTCGGGATCGCCCGTAGCCTCCGGCAGGCTCGTATGCACGCGCCAAGGCTCGTCGGTCCGGGTACTACCCGCCGGCGGAGGAACCAGCTCCAGCAGGCAGGGCTGGTGTTCGTGGCCATGCGCGCGCAGGAAAACGCTGGTACCGTTGAAGAAGCCGTGGGTATCGTCCAGATGGGCGCCGCGCACCGAGAGGTCGTAGCAGTAGATCACCGCGGTGAGCGTGAGCGGCCCTTTGCAGGGCGCGGCCTGCCAGGTATTGCGATCGAGCTTGCCGAGCGGAACCGGCCGCTGGCGGGCGTCGTGGGCCGAGAGCGTTTCGATTTGCCGGCCGAATTCGCGCATGAGATAGCTGCCGGGAATCCAGGCGGGCATCGACACTTGCTGGCCTTCCGGTGAAGGCTGTGGAATCTGGAGCGTGACGCGGCAGCGATGGCCGGCGAGATCGTGAGGGTCGAGGCGGTAGCGAAGGGGCTGGGGCAAGGACATGCGCGAATGGAACAGTGACTGGAAAAAGCCCGGCTGGCGGCGGCTGCTCTCGGCGTGGGGGATGCTGGCACAATGCCGAACGTGAGTGCGAACCTTCCGGCCCGGAACGGTAGATTGCCAATCATAGCCCAGCCATTTTCTTAATCTTTATCTGTATGGAGCCCTTATGAGCGAACCCCTGGTACTCGTCGAAACCCATGGCCGTGTGGGCCTGCTCACGCTCAATCGTCCCAAGGCCCTCAATGCGTTGAACGACGCCCTGATGGACGAACTGGGCGCCGCGCTGCAGGCCTTCGATGCCGATCCCGACATCGGCGCCATCATCATCACCGGGTCGGACAAGGCGTTCGCCGCCGGCGCCGATATCCCCGCCATGCAAGACCGTACCTATATGGACGTCTATCGCGAGGACTTCATTACCCGCAACTGGGAAACCCTGCGCCGGGTGCGCAAGCCGGTCATCGCCGCGGTGGCCGGCTATGCCCTGGGCGGTGGTTGCGAGTTGGCGATGATGTGCGACATCGTCATTGCGGCCGACAATGCCCGTTTCGGCCAGCCCGAGATCAAGCTGGGCATCATCCCGGGCGCTGGCGGCACCCAGCGCCTGCCGCGTGCGGTGGGCAAGGCCAAGGCCATGGATATGATCCTGACCGCCCGGATGATGTCGGCCGACGAGGCCGAGCGGTCGGCCCTGGTGTCGCGGGTAGTCAAGCCGGAAGAGTTGCTGAACGAAGCCATGGAAGTGGCCACCGTCATTGCTTCGATGTCGTTGCCCGCGGTCATGATGGCAAAAGAATCGATCAACCGGGCGTGGGAGTCCTCGCTGAATGAAGGCGTGTTGTTCGAACGGCGGCAGTTTCATTCCCTCTTCGGCACGCAAGACCAGCGCGAAGGGATGCAGGCTTTCCTGGGCAAGCGGCAGCCGAGCTTCCGGCACGAGTGAGCGGCAACGAACGCTCGTGCGGATAGGTCGCATCCTTCGTGCAACTGCGGGGCAGGAGCCTCGGTGGGGGTGAGGATAGACCGGCTTGGCGCCGTGCGCCGGCGGCACCCGGCAGAGACGCTGGCCAGGAGTATCCCGGCGCGCGCCCCGCCCTCATTTGCCCCTTCTCAACCCCCATGCTATAGTTCGCCTCCTTCGCCGCGGGGCCGGGTTTTCCCGGAGTCGGGCGAGGGGAAGTCCGGGGGTTCAGCGATGGGCCCTGGCTTGACAAGGTTAAAAACACTTTGTTATAGTTGAGGGCTTCGCTGGTGGATTCTCAGTTTTGTGGTTCAGGGCTGAGGGTGATCTGGCAAGGCGCTGCGGCGTCTGGGGCGGTCCGGCGATGGTCGGGGTTCTGGGGGCGGCGGTGTTGAGGTTGTGGCGGTGGTGGGTTGGCGGTTCGGTGGTTTCGAAGCTCGCTTGACACACTTCAAAAACTGCTTCATAATCTCGTTTCTCTGCTCAACGCGATGTGTTGAGCGGGCCGGCTGCGGAAGCGGTCGGGTGGTACGGCAGTGCGGGTCGCGATGGCGGCTTGGGATCTTTAACAATTTACAGTCGATAAGTGTGGGCGCTTGATGTGTCATTGCCATGACGAAGTTCGCTTCGTGGCGCAAACAGCATTAAGTGCTCATACGGAAGTCAGGAAGGATTTTTTGGAATCCAACTTGTCTTCCTTTGAGTGCACCGTACCGTAATGGTACAGAACAGAGATTGAACTGAAGAGTTTGATCCTGGCTCAGATTGAACGCTAGCGGAATGCTTTACACATGCAAGTCGAACGGCAGCACGGACTTCGGTCTGGTGGCGAGTGGCGAACGGGTGAGTAATGC
>Ga0265293_10003356_pt1 | contig 29845 bp, 35 predicted proteins | sample Munlanlewell138R_FD_192505 | JGI IMG/M metagenome (GOLD analysis project Ga0265293, IMG submission 192505) | Leachate microbial communities from a municipal landfill in Southern Ontario, Canada - Leachate well 138R | ecosystem: Engineered > Solid waste > Landfill > Unclassified | place: Canada... | reverse complement strand
CATATTGGCTGATAGTGTCGCGGATGTGGAATAAGGGGACGGGGGGTGTGGCACAATGCGGGAAGATACGGGAAATGACGATATATCTGGCTTTACTTTGAAGTGAGTGGCCGGTAGGCGGTTTGACACAAAGGCTGCCAAAACTTACAAGATTGGCGTGGGTTCAACACAAATATACAAAAAACCCCGTGCAACGAATTGCACAGGGTTTGAACAGTAATGTAGATTGGTCAGTCAAGTGTAGGGGTGCCTATAAGACTACGAGCCTCCACGAATGCTGCGGCCTGCTTGCCAGCCCAAGCGGGGGCATCTGAGAGACGGATCGCAATTCGAAGTTGCTTCACCAGGCGACGGAGGTGGCCTTCTTGTCGGACAGCTTCACGGGCTAGAAGCTGCACCTCTTGCGGTGCATTCGGCCACATTTCGGCAAGCAGCGTATCTGCAGCATCAATAAGCCAATCAATATCATGCCTGCCCTGTTGATGACTTATATCTGTCCGCAGGCCAATGCGGCTGGATAGCTGATCAGATCCGGCAAGCCGCGTTAGAATATCTGGATTACCAATGAGGGCAATAGGAATGCCGGTTGAGTCATAGAGGTCGAACAGCCAGCGCAAACCACTAAGTGTAGCACGCTGGGCATTGTCAACTATAAGCAGCCTCTCGCTTTGCGCGAGCCTTTGGTGGATTACACTGTCTTTGGTTCCGTGTCTTTGACGGTTATAGTTGCGCACCTTAAGAGTATCAAACAGAAACCTGATAATACCCCAATTATCCCCATGACCTTCTGTGAGTGTGATAAGTATCGCACTTTCGTGTGTGGAGGCGTAATGCTGAGCAGCAGTTGTTTTGCCCATCCCCGCCGGGGATGTTACAAGGCCGATGTCGCACGTCTCACGGATAAGGTCAAACAAAGTCTGTGCGCGTTGGGTGCCAACTGTATCAAAATAAAACGCATGCCATGTTTGGCGGCGTTCGTGCGCGTTCAGCATATCAGTGATCGCACTCTCTACTGCTTCGCGGTTACCGCTCATGGTGCTGGCGAGGTAGCGTGAGATGGTGGCCTCGTTGTAGCCTGTGCGACGGGCTACCTGGGCCATGGTGGTGCTGCTCTGCTGCATCCAGAGGGCAAGTCGATCGCGGGTGGTGGTGAGGTTACCAGTCTTCATTTTGGATGTCCTGTGCGTTGGGGGTTACGAGAGACAAAAAGGGGTCGGGAGAGGAGGAGTGCTTGCGGCGTGAGGAGGAATGGGCTGTTTGCGCAGGCGGCTCGATCAGGGTTTCGGTGTAGTGTATTGCGGCCAGCCGGTCGTCGGCAGCAGCTTTGTGGCGTTCGATAACCGGGGCATTGAGGCCAGCGGTGACGCGAGCCTGGGCTGCTTGCAGAACCTGCACATTGACAGTATCGAGGGGGCTAACGCTCGCCCACTGCGGCGCAACACCAATAATGCTGCCGGAGCTGGCGCAGGCCACGAGGGCTTTATCCGGCTGATAAGGAAGTACCCAGATTGCATACTCCTGCCCAGGGGTGAGTGCCATGCTGGAGCCATCGGGGCATGTAACTACGCCAATGTAGCGGTGGTCGCCGGGTCCCAGATCGCGCGACTGAAACTGTATGAGGTGGTTAGGGCGGACAGTGACGGTCTTTGCCCTTTCCATGCCCAGTAGCTGAGCTATGCCCCAGAAGGGAATTCTGACAAGATCGTTTTTGTGGCTGTGCCAGACTTCCTCAGGGGACCACCGTCGCATACGTGTATGGTCTGGTGTGCGTGCAGCTTCGCGGGCCAGCGCCTGCATGGCTGGGGGCAGTTGCGCTATGGCGTGGATAGATTGCCAGTTGCCGCGTCCATCCACCGACCATTCCGGCTCGATCCATTCGTTGGCCTCCCAGCCTTCCATGGCGTGATCAGTGCGGCTGAATATCTCCTGGTATATGGTTTGTATCGCACGTGCATAGCCAGACCACGAGAGCCCGCCATAGTAAAGCCTCTCACGCACGGGATCTGGCAGCTTGTCGGTTGCTTTCAGCACATACTTCGCCCACTTGTTCATGCCGTCCAGCTCCTCGGGGCGGTCTATGCGGGCATTGCCTCCGGTTTGGCCCGGCAGCATGGCCGCGCCGTAGTGGGCGAGCCGGTGCGATGACTCAATCAGGGCCTTGACGCGAAAGTTGCCCTTGCCGCTGCCGTCGAACATTCCGCCATGTACGGCTTTGCCGATGATAGCCGCATCGCGGTACTGTATGAGTCCGCCTGTGAGCTGGTCGATCACCTTGCGCACCGGAGCCCGGATTGCGGCGGTTCCATACTCGACGCACCAGACAGAGCCCCCCTTGTGGAAGCCTACGCCGGTAAGCACATGGCAGACGAGCCAGAGCATTTCGAGCTCGCTCAGGCTCTCGTGTGTGCCATCGGGCCGGGGGATGCGCGGGCGCATGCCAAAGGCTATCTTATGGGTGCTGGCTACATCGATGCAGGCAAACTCCAGCGGCCGCACCAGGGCCTCGGCATAGCCGGGCATGGCTACCAGTATATCGTGCCACATGTCGTCGAACTGGTAGAGCTGCCCCGGCAAAAGCCCTGCCCTCGTAGAATACACGCCGGGTATGTAGCGGCGGGCTGCCTTGGGGCCTACCCGTGCCAGCGTCAGCTCGTAGGGGGTTGCCGCGGCATAGCGCTGGAAATTGCGGTAGGTCATGCCCGGGGGGATCCATCCCATGGGGACCTCTGCCGGGGGGCGTTCGCCCGGGTAGCAGAGGCGCCAGATATCGCGCCAGTTGCCGAGCCCCGGGAAGTGTACTCCGCGCCTGATGTCGCGTATCAGGGCTTGCCAGGCGCTGCGGTTGCTGCGCTGGTGGCGTTCGCAGTAGGTGCGGTAGAGGTTGTCGAGCTTGGCGCGGGGCACCTCCCTGGCAGTGTCCGGGGCTTTGGCTTTATCGATCAGGATGCGCCAGTCGCGATCCACCTCCAGCCAGGCGTAGTATTTGCGCCGGAGGTTGTCGTAGCTCCAGCCGCGTACTCCTTGCATGGAGGTTGCAAGCCGCCTGCAAGCGGCAGCTTTGTTGGGGGTAGCGTCTATTTTCTGCATTGCCTCTTCGAGCGCCCAGACCTCGGCGCGGTGGTCGGGCGAGAGGGCGGCCAGCTCGGGCGAGAGGTTGCCGGCAGCGCAGGCAGGCTCTGCGGCGGCAGGTACCGGGCGGACAAAAAACGAACCGTGAGGGTTGTGCATATCGGGGGTGCTCCTTTTCTCTTAGAGGTTTGCCTTGGCATAGGCTTTGCGCAAGGCCCGCTGTATTTCGTCGGCCGCAGTGCGCAGGGCGGCGGCCAGTTGCTCCTGCTGGTCGAGGTCGAGCAGCAGCCAGCTCTTGCGCATTACCGCCTCGGTGGTTACGCGGGTGCCCAGCCTTTCCCAGGTGGTTATGGCCAGCTCGCGTTTTTCCTTGGCAGTCAGGCTTTTGCTCTCAGTGCCGGCTGGCTCGGGCTCCTTCGGGGCCAGGTGCTCCAGCATCATTAGCACTTCGGCCGGCAGCTCCGGCGCCGCCTGTTGCAGCGTCTCCCCGGCCGCTACGGTGCTGCCCTCTGCCAGCAGGCGCTGCTGCTGGTGCTGGGCCGCCGCGATCTGCTCCGGCGCGATGCTGGCGATATGCGGCCACACCTCGGCCGCCATCAGGGCTCGGTCTTCCAGAAAGCCGCGCGCCGATTTGAGGTAGCGCCGGATCGTGCGTGGATGGCGGTGGGGAAAGGCCGCAGCAATCGCGCCGCCCCACTCTCCGTGGGGGATGTATTCGCGCGTTACGATCAGGCCGATGCCGGCCCGCAGCGCATAAAAGCGGCCGACCTCGGCATTGGTTATGTCTTGCCCGATCTGCGCCAGCAGCGCATGCAGCAGGGCCGGGTCTGCCGGTGGCGGCGGGGTGGCGGCATCGGCCGGCAGTATCTCCACCGCTGCCGGGGTGTCCCAGGCTTCGGCAGTGGCGGGGGTGGCGGGGGCGGCAGGGGGGGCTTTGGCAACGTGTTTCATTTTGGGTGGTTTTTCCTTTAATTAAGGGGGAGGGGGTTTTCAGGCCGGGTCTTCGGCGGTGCCGTCATCGGCCACAGCGGCGATATTCAGCAGTATGCTCTGCCACTCGCCATTGCTGCCGCGTACCCGTAGCGAGAGCAGGTTCTTGCCGCGCCGGCTCTCGATCGATTCGCGTATCAGGTCCATCGCCTGCTGCCAGCGCTTGTGGCGGATTTTGAGGCGGAAGAGCCCCATCACCCGCGCCTGGGAGAGCAGCCCATCGCTCGTGGGCCGGAATACCCCGCGCAGCAGCTCGGCCAGGTCCCGGTCTATCCCGGTGGCCTTCTCGGCAATCATCTCCTCTATTATCTCCTGCGCCACCCGCAGGCGTTCATCAAAGCGCAGCTCGTAGCGGGCCGCACGGGCCACCTGTATGCTGCCATCGAAGGATGAGAACTGGAAGTTCCCCCGCGTGCCGGGCTGCCGCCCGCCGCTGCGGTGCTCGGCCGCCATGGCCTCCAGCGTCTCGATATCGGCCGCAGTTTCGCGGTAGATGCGATCGATCGCCTCCTGCCCCTTGAGCCAGCGTGCCAGGCAGCGCCGGGCGAGCTGGTCGCGCTTGCGGTCGTAGGGCTTTACATAGCGGCGCGGCACAGCCTGGCCGGCGCTGTCTATCATCATGTTTTTTGGTGGTGTGGTGTTTGCAGGTAGTGTCATGGTATGTGTACCTCTTGTGTGTGTGTGGTGAATGAGTGTGGTGCCTCAGGGGGCCAGTATGTTGGAGCTGCGCATTATCATCTCCTCCAGCGTCAGGAAGTTCTTCCGCTGGGGGTCAAACGCCCGCTCCAGCCGCACCACCACGCGCGTATTGCGGCGGCGCACCCCCTTGCGCGAGGTGTTTATGGTTAGCAGTGTGCCATCGGCGGCATAGTACTCGGCCTGGCGGCGCGAGATACCCAGCCACTCCGCCACCTCTGCCAGGCGCATGGTGCGCTTCTGCGGCAGAGTGCGGCGCAGATCGGCCAGCGTTTTGTGTCCGGTTGGTGTTGGTGTTGTTGTGCTCATTTTGGTTGCTCCTGCAGTTGGCTCATGGCGTTGGCCTCCAGGCCGCAGCTTTTGGGGGTGCGGCCGGTGCATATCATCCAGGCCACAGCCGGCACTATCCAGAGCGGGGCCGTAGCCAGCAGCACCGCGGCGGCCACCAGGGCGGCCAGCGTGCCGCCTGCAGCCCGGCGGCGGCGGGTGGCGGGGTGTGGCATTTGCGGCTCCAGCCAGGGCGCAGTGCAGCAGCCAGCCAGGCGGCGGTGGCTAATGCTCTGGCGGTAATCTCCCAGCGTGCCGTACCAGCCACAGGCGCGGCAGCGGTAGAGGGTGGGTTTTCTCATGGTGTGGCCTCCAGTTCTGGGTTTTCTTTACCGGCTATCGCCGTGCGGATATTGGTGTTGTAGCCATCCTGCCAGCCAAGGTATTGGGCTGTTTGGTTTTTCCGGGGCCTTTGTAGTGCTTTAGCCTTGGTGGTTTCGGGGTAGTGTTTGGCGATATATTCGGCGGTAGCTTTGTCGTGCAGGCACACGAGCGCCGCCGTGTTATCTGTTTTTTGTGCCTGGCTCAGCTTCCAGTTTAGAGCTATGAAAAACGCGTTGATAAACTCATCCCTGGCATTTTTAGAGCGTAGTTGTTTTTTGTTCTTTTTCAGGCAGCGCCTGCACTCCCGGCAGAGAAAGGCAAACACATGTCGTGCTATCTCTATGTTTGTGGCTGTGCCGATCCACCAGATGCGGGTGTTGGACACAATTGCAGTTACATAGAAGTATTCCCGGATAATTGATCGCGCCCATCTGTGCAGCCGCGTAGTGTAGCGCTTCTGCTCTACCACTTCTGTTATGTCGGTATCGAGGCTGGTTGCAATATCCGAGTCGCGGCACCGTTCCACCTCCAGCCCGTGCGCCGTCGCCAGTTCGTGTGCTTTGAGTATGGCCGCCTCGGCCTCGGCCTGGTGCGGGCTTTCGGCCAGGCGCAGCAGCTTGGCAATGCGTTTGGCAATAGTTTCGCTCACTCTGCCACCTCCTTTGCCGTGCTTGTGCGGGTATTCCAGCGGCGGGCGGCCTCGGCCAGGGTGGGGCCTTCGGCGCATACATAGCCGGCCGGGCACCGGAGGTGTGCGCAGCGTATTACATGGGAGTAGAAGAGGAGGCCGTTTTGCCAGTGCTGCGGTGCCCCGCCGCAAAAGGGGCAGGGCAAGAGCGGCGGGGCATCGCCACCGCCGCCAGCCCGGGTGGGTGCCGGGCTATCGCGCCGGGCGGGTGTTTTGGGTACCAGGCGCGGGGCTGCCCTGGGGTATAGATCGGGGCGCGGATCGGGCAGAAAGGTAAGTTGCTTGCTCATGGTGTGGCTCCTTGTGTGGTTTTGTGGTGGGGCTCCTGCTACAATCGGGGCAGAAGGGGGACCGATGAATAGACAAGAATATGAGGAATATCTGGTTTACGTGCGCCAGCGGGAGGCTGCGGTAGAGGCACTGGGAAGGCTACTGCTGACCCTTGCGATAACGGCACTGTCAATAGCCACACCACTTCTGGCGGCAGGGGCTGCACCAGTATCTCGAACAGGCTGGCTAAAGGCAGCACTCCTAGCGCTATGCCTTGGTGCTCTTGCCAGCGGGGTACGCATACATGCCGGAGTGCGGATTGCGAGATGCATTGTAGAAACATTGCTTGCGCAGCACGCATCCGGGCACTATCCAGCGCCGATTGCCTGCCCCCTGAAGTGGCACGAAAAACACGCCGAAAAATTCTCATACATCTGCTACGTTTGCGCGCTGGTTGCTTTTGCCCTGGCTGTGCTGCTCTAGCGCTGGCTGGCTTGCTCATTCCTCCACCTCGCCTTCTCCTGTGGCAGTGTCCGGACTGTACCGCTGGATGCACTGGGCGCGGCGGCCATTGCTTACCCAGATAGTCAGGGGGCCGTAAAGGTGGCAGGTTTCTGCGGCCACCTGCATCTGTTCGGGCAGGTGGCGGATGTGGTGGGCAGCCACCCGCGAAGAAGTTTCCACCACTGCCACGCACCAGGCGGAGGGGTTTTCCCGCTGGTAGCGGGCCGCAAAGGTGGCAATATCATCGGCTCGGGCATTGCCCTGTTTGGCCTGCATCCAGGCTGTGTTATCGGGGTGGTCTATCAGTCTCATGCTCTGGCTCCTGTGTGTGTGGTGGGTTAGTAGGTATCGGCGGTTTCGTAGTGTATGCCCAGGCGCTGTAGCTTCCGGGCCAGCTCTTTGCCGGGCGTACGTTCGCCGCGGATCACGCGGCTGAGGTGCCCGGGGCTTACGCGTAGCTCCCGCGCGGCGCGGTTTATGCCCCGTAGCTGGTATTCGCGCGTAATGGTGTAGTCTTTGGTTTTCATGGCTTTTGTCCTTTCCCCCGCAACGGTCTTGCGCTAACATTGCGGCGACTGTTGCGGGCTTCACAGCGCAACTTACTAGGTTCACTAGAGCGTGTCAAGAGGAAAACTAGAAATGAGCGAATTATTTTCTAGCCGGCTTAGAAAAGCTCGTGGCGAAAAATCTCAAGGTGAGGTTTGTCAGGCACTGGACATAAAGCAGGGAACATACAGCACATGGGAGTTAGGCAGATATCAGCCATCTTTTGAAGTTTTGGTAAAACTGGCTTGTTATTTTGGGGTAACGACAGATTGGCTACTAGGTATGCCAATAAATGAAACTAGCGAAAAACTTGCATCCAAAAAACTTGAATGTGCCAAAAAGGCTTTTTTTAAGCTGACAGAAGCAGTCAAGGAGTTGGAGGGGGCTCTATGACAAGCAAAAAAAAGAAAAAGTATGATTCGGATATATTTATTACACTTTTAAGCGAATACGCTAACTATGCCGATATATCTTGCGAAAATGAGAAGGCAAGAGACTTAACTCGCGTCAGGGAATTGCGGCAAGCAGGCCTTATATCTGGCGTAAAGATCGGCAATATAACTGCGCTAGACTCTATTACATATACTGGGCGCTTGGAGCTTGAACGTTTAAAGGCAGAACGAAAAAGCAAAAGATGGTGGATTAGGTTACTAAAAGTTGTGGCAGCTTTTTTGACATATTTTCTCGGGTTTTTATTGGGGGCAATTACACCGGTACTCTCGAAAGTTATTGAATCTAAAGTGATAAAGTAGCAGCCGCAATATTTTTAGCCTTGTGGCAGTGTCTGTACGCTGCCTTTTTCCAAAACGGACAGCCTGTCCGATTTGATTTCCGGTGCCCTGTGGCAGTGTCTCTACGCTGCCTTTTCCAAAACGGACACCCTGTCCGATTTGAGTTCTGGTGCTTTGTGGCAGTGTCTCCACCCTGCCATTTTCCAAAACGGACACCCTGTCCGATTTGATTTCCGGCGGCCTGTGGCAGTGTCCGCACTCTGCCTTTTTCCAAATGCGACAGGGTGTCGTATTTGAGTTTTCGTGCCTTGTGGCAGTGTCCTCACGCTGCCTTTTTCCAAATGCGACAGGGTGTCGTATTTGAATTCCGGTGCCTTGTGGCAGTGTCCGCACCCTGCCATTTTCCAAATGCGACAGGGTGTCGTATTTGAATTCCGGTGCCCTGTGGCAGTGTCCGCACCGTGCCTTTTTCCAAAACGGACACCCTGTCCGATTTGATTTCCGGCGGCCTGTGGCAGTGTCCGCACTCTGCCTTTTTCCAAATGCGACAGGGTGTCGTATTTGAATTCCGGTGCCTTGTGGCAGTGTCCGCACCCTGCCATTTTCCAAATGCGACAGGGTGTCGTATTTGAGTTTTCGCGCCTTGTGGCAGTGTCCGCACTCTGACTTTTTTCAAATGCGACAGGGTGTCGTATTTGAGTTTTCGTGCCTTGTGGCAGTGTCCGCACCCTGCCTTTTTCCAAATGCGACAGGGTGTCGTATTTGAGTTTTCGTGCCTTGTGGCAGTGTCCTCACGCTGCCTTTTTCCAAATGCGACAGGGTGTCGTATTTGATTTTCAGTGCTCTGTGGCAGTGTCCTCACGCTGCCTTTTTCCAAATGCGACAGGGTGTCGTATTTGAGCTTTCGCGCCCTGTGGCAGTGTCTGTACGCTGCCTTTTTCCAAATGCGACAGGGTGTCGTATTTGAAATTTGCGGGGCGTATCGGGTAAATTCGGGCTGTTTTCAGCCTTTTTCGGCTGTTTTCGGGTGTTTTTGGCCTGTGGCAGGGTCTCCACCGTGCCATTTTCCCCAAATGCGACAGGTGTCGTATTTGAAGTTTCCGCGGTTTTCTGCGCTTTCCGCGGCTTAATATCCGGGCTGTGTGTGGCAGGGTCTGCACGCTGCCGCCCGTGGCAGAGTCTGCACCTTGCCGCTGCGGCGGCGGCGTGCCCGGCGGTCACGCCCTACCTTGGTGTTCTTGGCGGTCTTGGCGGTCTTGGCGGTTAGTTTTTTGCAAAAGGGACAGGGTAGCCGTTTTGAGGGGTTTTTTGCTTTTTGGGGTGTTTTTGGCCTTTTTTCCGGCTTTTTAGTGCATTTTAAGCGCAAGTTGCGCAAGTACGTACAGGCAAGGGGGCCGGAGGGTGGGATAATGGGGCTGTTTTTGCCGGCAGTGGCTCCTTGTGTGTAACCCCATATTCCACGCCAGAAAAAAAACGAACCGTAGGCAAGCCCCGCCGGGCGGCAGTTGCTCCGGGCCGCCCGGCGGGGGGCGCTGCGCTACGTGCCGGCAGCCGGTTTTTTGGAGAATGAGTGTGAGCAAAAGAGAAAGCAGCCTGTAAGCGTATGAGCCAGTTTAGCCCCCCGGTGGAGATTGCCGCCTTTATCGCCTGTGCCTACTTTAGCGTGGCGCTCTTTAATGCCCTCTCGCGGGCCTGGTTTACGCTGCGCGGCAAGCCCACGCCGCAAGAGCAGCAGGCGGCCACGCAGGGCGTGGGCGAGAGGGTATCGCGCACGGAGGTGTGCCTGGCAGACCACGCCCGGCGGCTGGAGGCGCTGGAGGCGCTGCAGCAGCGCCAGAGCGACTTGCTGCGCGAGGAGATCGACAAGGTATTCCGCCGCGTAAATAGCGTGGCCGATGCTGTGGCCGGCTTTGGCGGAGAGCTGCGTGCTCTGCGGATGCAGCTGGCCCAGATGGGCCGCCGGGGCGGCAGCAGCAGCCGGGCAGCAGCGGCAGAGGGGGAGGAGGAGTAGCAGCCATGGGCAAGAGGGTAGATGCAGAGCTTTGCCGGGCCATAGGCACGGTATTGGCAGAGAGCGGGGGGCGTGCCCTTACGGTGCGCCAACTGGCTATTTATGTGGCGCCTTTTGTGCGGGTGGCGGCCTCTGTGGCCGATTGCCAGGGCGCAGTGGCGCACCTGGAGCGGCGCGGCGACCTGCGCCGCCTGGCAGACCCGGACGACCCGGAGCTGCTGAGCTACCTGCTTACCCCCGCGGGGGTGGGCCGGTTTGGAGTGTAAGAGAGGGAGAGAGGGGAGCATAGTATAAATTGCGCAAGGCACGCACAGATTCGCCCCTCGCGGCACTGGCACCGGCCCAGCAAGACGAGCTTTTCGCCGTACTCCGTACCATGCCGTATGGCCGTGCCGCCGAGTGGGTGCTGGAGCAGTGGGGCATAGAGAGCAGCCCCTCGGCCCTGGCCCGCTGGTGGAAGCGGGAGAGCCGCAGCCGCCTGCGGGCGCAGATCCGGCGCGATATCGACCTCTCCACCCAGTTCGACACGATTGCCGATGAGGAGGTGCTGGATGAGCGTATGCGCAAGGCCCTCAAGGATGGCTTTTTCCGCTACGTGGCGGCAGACGATAGCGCCGCCGCGCTGGAGTTTGCCCGCATGGCACTACGCGCCAACCACGGCGCCAACGAGGCTGCCCGCATAACCCACCTGGCCGAGGCCCAGCGCCTGGCACGGGAGAAGTTTGAGGCCGCCGAGGCACGGCTGGGAGAGATAAAGAACACGGTGGAGGATGCACAGCTAAGCGCCGAGGAGCGCGAGGCACGCATCCGGGAGATTTTCGGGCTGTGAGTATCAAGAGCCCCATAGAGCTGCTGCTGCCATACCAGCGCCGGATCTACGATGACCGGGCGCGGTTTGTGGCATGGCTGGCAAGCCGCCAGGTGGGCAAGAGCTTTGGCGGTGCTGCCCGCTGCGTGCGCGATGCCATGACCACCGCCAAGACGGATGTGCTGGTGGTATCGCCCTCGGAGCGGCAGAGCTACGAGGCGGTGCTGAAGTGCCGCGACTGGAGCGAGGCTTTCGATTTTGCCATTGCCGAGCAGCTCGATGAGCGCGATGCCCCCGGCGCACTGATGAAGAGTGCCACAATCGTGTACCCCAACGGCAGCCGCATTATCGCCGTGCCGGGCAAGCCGGATACGGTGCGCGGATTTTCAGCCCATGTGTGGATGGATGAGTTTGCCTTTTTTGAAGACCCCGATGCTACCTGGAAGGCAATCTTCCCCTCGATAAGCAACCCGCTGCGCGGGCAGAAGCGGCTCTTTATCAGCAGCACGGCCAATGGCAAGGGCGGCCGGGGGGCGCGGTTTTACCGCATCTGCTCAGGGCAGTCCAGGGGCTGGAGCGTACACACTACCACCATTCTCGACGCTGCGCCGCACCTGGGCACAGATGTGGAGGAGCTGCGCGAAGCTATCGATAGCGACGAAGCCTGGGCGCAGGAGTACATGTGCGAGTTTATCGATAGCTCCAACGTACTGCTGCCCTACGACATTATCGCCCTGGCCGAGAGTGCCGAGGCCACCACCTATGCCGATCCCGCCATCTTTGCGCCGGAGAGCCGGGCACAGCTCTATCTGGGGATCGACTTTGGGCGGATACACGATCCCACCGTCTGCTGGACGCTCGAGAAGGTGGGCGATGTCTCCTACACCCGCGAGGTGCTGGTACTGCGCGGCATGAGCACGCCCGACCAGGAGGCAGCCCTGAACCACCGCATAGCCGCTGCCCGCCGCGTGGTGCTGGACTATACCGGCCCCGGCATCGGCCTCGGCGATTACCTGGTAAAGACCCACGGCGAGTATGCCCCCCAGCAACACAAATTCGGCAAGGTGGAGCTGGCTACCTTTACAGTCAATTTCAAGCGCGAGATTTTCCCCCGGCTGCGGCGTGCCTTTGAGGCACCCACCCGGCTGCGGGTGCCGATCGATGTGGAGGTGCGCGAAGACCTGCACGAGATGCAGCAGATCGTACGCAATGGCCAGTACAACTACATGGCCCGGCGCACCGCCGAGGGCCACTCCGACCGCTGCACCGCCCTGGCCCTGGCCTGGCGGGCCGCAGCGGCTGCACAGGCCCCCACCTTTATGCCGCGCCCCTTCCGCCCCCGCACCGCCTACCACCAGCAGGAGGTAATGTAAGCACCATGAAGCTCTACGATGCCTACGGCCGCGCCATACCCGCCACCTACCGCCCGCTCTACCGCAAGAGCGAGATGGCCGCCTGGGCCGAAACGGTAAACCCCCTGCGCGGCCTCTCGGTAGAGCGGGCCAGCCGCATCTACGATAATGCCCGCATGGGCTCCTATGCCGAGCTGCAGTGGCTCTACAACGAGATCGAGCAGGTAGACCCGATACTGCTGACCGTGGCCGAGCGCCGCGCCACAGCCCAGGTGGAAACAGACTGGACCGTGCGCAAGGTAGATGCCGCCCGCGCCCGCGGCTACAGCGAGGCCCTGGCCACAGAGCAGCAGGCCTACCTGACTCTGGCCTATGCCGAGGCCGACCGCGCCAACATGGCCAGCGCTATCGAGGCCCTGGCGGCGGCCTTCTTCCGCGGATTTGCCCACGTGCGCCCGCTCTACGGCAGCGCGGGCAAAGCGCTGGCGGGGTTCGAGCTGCTGGATGGCTGGAACTTCTGCCGCGATATCCCTACCGGCCGCTGGTACTGGAACCCCGATGCCAGCTCCACCTTTGGCGGCAGTGCCAACCTGCAGCCCATACCGCGCGGCGAGCTGGTCAGCATCGTGCGCCCGCGCCATATCGATTACCCCGCGCTCGAGATCTACATCCGCCGCAGCCTGGGGGATAAGAAGTATGGCCTCTTCCTGGAGCGCTACGGCGTGCCCCCGGTGGTGATAGTGATGCCGCCCGATACCGACCCCGAGCGCGAGGATACCTACATGCAGGCCGCCCAGGGCGTGGCCGAGGGCGGCAGCGGCGCCGTGCCCCATGGCAGCAGCGTACACTATGCCAGCGAGGCCCGCGGGGCAGACCCCTTTACGGCCTTTCTGGAGCGGCAGCAACAGCTGATAGTGCTGATGGCCACGGGCGGCCTGCTTACCAGCCTTACCGGGGCCACCGGCATCGGCCAGGGTGCTACCGAGGCACACGAGGCCACCTGGCGCACCATCATCCGGCGCGATTGCCGGCTGATAGCCACGGCCTTCAACCGCGTGATCAACAAGGCGCTGCTGGAGGCGGAGTTTCCCGGCCGTCCGCACCTGGCGTATTTCGATTTTAGCGACCCCCCGCCCACGGCCAAAGAGGTGTTCAAGACGGCCGCCGCCGCCCGCGAGAGCGGCTACCGCATCCGCCAGGCTGATCTGGAGGAACAGAGCGGCTACAGCCTGGAGCTGGTAGAGAACCCCGAACAGCCCGGCCCATACTCCTACAGCGGCCTGGCCAACAAGGCCGACCACCCCGCCCAGCCTGCCCCGGAAGGCACCGCTACAGAGCCGGAGGAGGCCGCCCTGGAGGCCCTGGTACTGGCCCGCCGCCTGGAGCTGGCACCGGTGATAGACCGCCTGCTCGATGCCCTGGCCGAGCCCGACCCCGCCACCCTCCAGCGTGCCCTGGCCGCCCTCTACCAGGACCTGCCGCAGCTTGCCGCCGCCGCTGCCGGCAGCAGCCCCGCTACAGATACTGCCACCGCCGCCATAGCCCGCCTGCTGGCCGGGGCCGTGGCCGAGGGCTACCACCAGCAGCCGCAACAGCCCCACAAAGGATAACCCACTGCCATGTCCACCACTGCCACTGCCACCACCAACGCCCAGAGCGCCATAGAGCCCGCCACCCAGCCCCAGAGCTGGTGCCATATAGCCCCCTACGGCACCTACCGCTACATGCGCCACAAAGATGGCGAACCCCTGCTGGATGCCGATGGCCAGCCACTCTATGGCCAGCAGGTGCTGGATACGCAGGCCCTCCGCGGCATACTGGCCGCCTGGGACCCCGCCACCCCCCTGCTGGTGGATCGCGAACATTGGTCCATGGACCAGCAGCGGGCCGATAGCGCCGCCATGGCCTGGGTGGTAGAGCTGGAGCTGCGGGCCGATGGCCTCTGGGGGCTCCTGCGCTGGACCGATATCGGCTATGCCGAGGTGGTCAACCGCCGCCTGCGCTGGCTCTCCCCGGTCTGGGACCTGCTGGAAGATGGCCGCCCCGAGAAGCTCCTCTCCGTGGGGCTTACCAATACCGCCCGTTTCAAAGATGCACTCGCTCCGGTAGTCAACAAGGCAGACCCGCCGGAAACCACCCCCCAACCACCCCCGCCGGGCCTTGCCGGCAACAGCACCACAAAGGACCCGACCGACATGGAAAAATTCATCACCCTGCTCGGATTGCCCGAAGACGCCACCGAAGAGGACGTCCTCGCCGCTATCCAGGCGCTGCTCACCGAGCGTGCCGAGGCCGAGGCCGCCGCCCTCAACAGCGAGGCCGAAGAGGCCGCCGAAGAGAACGAAGACATCATCCAGAACAAGGCCGACTTCATCGCCCTCTACCGGCAGTACCCCGAGGCCGCCCGCGCCATGCTGCGCACCCTCCAGCGCAACAAGCCCCAGGCTGAGCCCCCGGTAACCAACCGGGCCGAGGCCCGGCGCCCCTCCTTCCTGGATGCCGCCACCGGCGGTGCCAGCGCAGTAAAAAACAAGCTCGAAATCTTTCGCGAGATGCCCGAGGGCGCCGCCAAAGATGCCTACCAGCGCGAACACGGCGCCGAGCTGCTGGCACTCGAGCGCAGCACCACCGCCGCCGCGCAATAGCCAGCCGCAGCCGCACAGCAAGAAAGGAACACCATACCCATGGCCAACACACTTACCAATATGCAGAGCCGTATCTTTGCCGATACGGTAGTACTGGAGACCAACGCCATCGTTACCCAGCTCGCCGCCTTCTCGATGGGGCTCAACCGCGAAGCCGGGGAAAAGGGCGATGTAGTCCGCGTGCCGGTCCTCGGCACCGTCGCGGCGGACGATTTCGATCCCGTGAACAATAACTACGCCTCCGGCGGCCATACCGATGAGGGCGTGGACATACCCGTAAACCGCCACAAGGTGGCCAAGGCCGGCTACACCGACCGCGAGTTTGCCGAGAGCCCGGTAGACTACTGGCAGGGCAAGGGCCGCCAGTGCTCGCGCGGGCTGGCCGTGGCCGTGGTGGAGGATGCCTTCGGCCTCGTAAACGGCCAGTACCAGCGGGCCGTGGACCTGCCCCTGGCGGAGTTTGGCACGGCCGTGGTTACGCAGCTCGTAACCCTGGCCGAGGAGAACGATATCGACCCCACGCAAGCCTCGCTGGTGCTTACCGGCGTGTACTACTCCAAGCTGCTGGAGGAGCTGGATGCCACCCGCTACGGCAGCCCCGAGGCTATCCAGCGCGGCATCATCCCCAACCTCTATGGCTTCGGGCAGATCGTGCGTGCCCCGCTGCTCTCCCGCGCCCAGCCGGAGCTGGGGGGCTTTATCTCGCTCCCGCAGGCACTCGGGGTGGGCATGCGCTACCTGCAGCCCCAGAGCCCCGGCGTGTACGAGGAGACCGGCCAGGCCTACGACGACGATAGCGGCATTCTCTTTGGCATCCGCCGCTTTGGCGAGGCCGCCACCGGCAAGAACCACCTCGCGGTGGAGGCACTCTACGGTGCCAAGCAGATCGACCGCAAGGTACTCATCCGCCTCAAGGCTGGCTGAGTGCCCCGCGGCAGCCAACCCTAACCCCCGAAAAAGAAAGCACAGACAACCATGAACAGAAAACGTCTCTACATCCTCTCGGCACTCATCCTCTGCCTTGGCGTTGGCGTAGTGCTGGCCAACGGCTTTGCCGTGGCCGTGCTCAGCCAGCCCGGCCAGCGTACGCTGCCGCCGGCAGTAGATGCCGCGCAGGTGGTGGCGCTGGAGGTGCTCGGCGGCGATCCTGCCGATGGCACCGTTACCGTCTCGCGCGTAACACACAACCGCGCCGCCACCAACGCGGTGGCCACTCTCACCCTCAGCGGTGGTGTGGCCAGCGAGGTTATCACCAACGGGCTCTGGCTCATCCGTGGCGATACGCTCCTCTGGGGCGGCTCCGCCACCGGTGGCACAGTGCGCGTATACCTCAAGCGCTAGGGAGGGCTTGCAGCATGTCCACCGTCGCCTGGATCAGCCTCACCCCCGCCGATATCGACTCGCGCCTCTCAGCCGCCGAGCGCAGCGCCCTGGCGCGTGCCACCGGCGATGCGGCCGAGCTGATCCTGGCCGACGTGCTGGCCGGCATCGAAGCCACCGTGCGTGGCTACATCCGCGCCCGGCGCGATGCCATCATGGCCCCCAGCGGCATACCGCCCTCCTTGCGCGATACTGCGCTGGATCTGGCCGTGCCGGCCTACAGCACCCGTGCCGGCGGCATATTGCTCGACCCCAAGGGAGCCCGCGCCAAGGCCCGCGACGACGCCCTCAAACGCCTCGAAGACGTAGCCGCCGGCACCTTCCGCGTGGAAACCCCGGCCAACCCCCACTCCGCCACCGGCAGTGCCACCCCGCTGCCCGCCATCAAAGTACCGGAGAGCATCCTGTGATGAGTATAAAACACCCCCTCCTGGCCACCCTTGCAATAGCCCTGCAAGCCCTTTGCAGCCTGGGTGGCATTACCCGCGAAATCCGCTGGGACGTGGCCGCCGAGGAGCATGAGGTAAAGCCCAAGGATGTGGACATACTGCGGGGCGACACAGTGGTACTCTCCCCGCGCCTCATGCATGGCGGCAAGCCGGTAGCCCTGCCGCCCGGAGCCGTGGGCACCTTTTACTGGCAGACCAACGGCATGCACAACGCCTGGTGGAGTACACCGGCAGTGGCTGCCCCCCCGGAAGCAGAGGGGCGGATAGTTGCCACCTGGGTACCTGCCATGGATAGCGGGGCTCTGCACTATACCTGGTTTGTGGCAGTACAGCAGGAGGGCACCCGGGCCTATCGGGCCTCTGGGACCATACGCATGCGCCCCAGCCCCGGTGCCGTGCCCAACGAGCTGCCCCTGCCGCGGCAGAGTATAGACTTTGCCACGGTGGAGATCATCAACCCGCCCTGGACTGGCGAGATAGAGGCCGCCCTGGCCGACCTCTCGCTGAGCCTGCCGGGCGGCTATGCCAGCCCGGATTACTGGTGGATCACCTACAGCGACATTTATGCCGACAAAACAAATACACTCGAACGGTTGGGCGATATTTTCATCCTCTTCGCCAGCGGCAGCTCCATTTATGACAAGCGGCTTGAGGTGGAGGTTAATGCCCGGATGCTCGACAACGCCCTGACGCCTCCGGACGTGACGTGGAGCATCGTGGCTTCCTCCGTGCCTGTTGTGCTGGATGGCGACGTGGTGCAAGCCCCGCTGCAGGAGGGGGCCGTAACTGTCGAGGCGGATGCCGGGGAGAGAGGCATCAAACGGCAGGCCATCGTGTTTGCCGAGACGCGAGAGAGAACCGTACTCCAGAACCCGGCCGCAGAGGATGACAGCACGTTCCGCCACGAGCTCACATTCAGTCTTGCGCAGAAACTCAACTCCGCACCCAACGACAGAATATCGCACTATCAGTACTGCCGGAATGCCGACAAAGACTTTCTCGACGCCTTCCAGCTCTACGGCACCAACGGTGCCAACGACGATGCCGTGCTGCCGACGGTGGCCAACAGAACCTTCTTCGACAAAGGGATCGGCGACCAGCTGCGCTGCGTGACAGCCTGGCGTGGAGATCACTACGCACACGCTCCATACGTTGTAATCGCACCGCATTATGCGGTGGGGGCAGCGCATTTTGCCAAGAGCTACACGCGTACCTGGTGGTGCTTCGACCGCGACACCGATGACTTCCGCTATGCCGACTGGGACCCCGCTGCCGGCAAAAATGGCGTAATCGGTACCGTGCGCGATGTGAGCATCCACCGCTTTGCCGAGGCAATGCCGCAGAGCATGATCGTGCATGTAATGCGCAACAGCGAGATCAAAAAGCTCTCGCCCTCAGTTTTCTCGCGCACCATGGTGCTCGGCCATACCTGCCACAACACCGTGGCTCCCTACGGCATCATGCCGGGCGAAAACGTGCTGCACCAGTCTGTAACCCATACGGACTGGCACGAGGGGTTCCGCGCGTCGTGGGATAATGTGCGGTTTGGCAAGTGGATCATGCCCGATGAGGTAACAGCCCTGCTGCCGGGTACCTGCCACACGCCACACCTCTGGGATAGCGGGCACCCGATCTTCTGGGTGATGCCCACCGAAGACACGCTCGTGCTTGCCGGCACCTGGACCACCGCATACGGCGGCAGCAACGCCTTTGCCAGCGAGGCCCTGCTCGACGCGATCGAGACTATCATCCGGGCCGATAGCGGCGGGGCCGAAGGTCTCAAGTTTATGGAGGCCTCCCTCTTTTTGGAGTAACTGATGATGAAGCTTTTTGCCATACTGTTTGCCCTGGCTGTAGCGGCCGAGTTTGCCCTGGCCGATGATGGGGCTGTGAGGCTCCAGCGACGCGACGAAATAGAGCACCAGCAGGGGGTGCAGAACCGCGTCGATGAGCTTACCTATACCGTGGGGCAGAGTGGAGACACTGCCACGCTCCGCATAGGCACGGCCGAAGCCGGCACCCTGATAGCCAGCGACCCCTACGCCGTGCGCTTTGCGCCCACCCGCCAGCTCGTCGAGTCTGAGTTTTACATCGTGCTGGGCGAGGGCGTAGAGAGCCTGCCCGGACGCAGCATGGAGTTTTTCCCCAATGCCGGGAGCGACATCTATACCAACATCACCCGCCGCGCCTGGGTCCGCCCCATCGACCCTGCCTTCCGCCTCTCTTCTGCCACGGCCGACTTCTCCGCCGTTAGCGGCACATTTCGGATCAACCGGGCCACGGATGAGGGCATCGAACTTACTGCGCGCAACTTCCCCTCGCAGAGCTCCGACATGCAAAACAACACGCCGCGCGTCTCGTGCAGCAATATCGTAGTCTGGGCTTATGCAACCAACGAGCGCACCAGCGTGCTCGACCTGCGCACACAGCACCTCTCCATAATCGACAGCATCGGCGAGATCGACCTCTACGGTCTGCGCGACTGGATACAGCAACGCTACGACCCCCAGACCGCCGACCACTGGAGCGAACACCCCGCCACCCAGACCATAAAAACAGCACGGCAGGAGGTATGGCTGGATAACCACGGCACCCTCCGGCTGGCCTGGCTGGGGGATGACCTGGTGCTGCTCTCGATGGGCTGGCCGCTCTTGCGGATTACGCAGGGCGCAGCCGGCGGGGCAGCGGTGGATGGCTTCGACATTGTGGCGCTTACAGAGGCTGGCGGGGATGTGCTGATAGATGTGGCCGCCGGCCCCTGGGAGGCCGTGAGCGTGCAGCAATCGCCCACGCTGCGCCCCGCCACCTGGACCACCTCCGCCGGACAGCAGAGCAACTACCCTGCCACCATTACCGTGGATGGGCGCACCTGCCACCGCGTGAGGTTTCCGCGCCCGGCTGGCAGCGATACGATGTTTTTCCGGGTTGTCGGCAACCTCGCCCAGACACGCAACCGCATGGCGCTAGGCTATGGCGATACTGTGATCGAGAATAGTGCCACCCTGATAATCGACCCACAGGCCGCACCGGCCACCAGCACCGCACCGGGCAAAACGGGCGAGGTCCGGATAACCGATACACACCTCTACCGCTGCATTGCACCGGACACCTGGCGGCGCATAACACTGGAGGCATGGTAGACACCGTGCCACAAGAAAGGAAACAGAGAGCATGAGACAAACACTGAGGACTATCCCCATGATTGCGGCAGCCTGCCTGCTGGTAGCCTGCACAACCCTGACAGAACTCGGAGTAACCGAGGATCTGGTAGTGGCGGGCGTGGAAGCCGCCCTGACGCGCCAGGGACTGGCCGGGGCAGTGACCCCCGCGCAGACGCGCGAGATCGTGACAATAATCCGCGCCGAACAACGCCTGCAGGAGATAGGCGAAGAAATCGGCCAGGATGAACGGATTACGCAGCGGATTGAGGAGCTGCTGGCCAAATACGTGCAGGATGGGCAGATTGTGGAACCTTCCATCGACGAGATTGATGCCGCAAACAGCGGCGATATTACGCCGGACGAAATTGACCTCTCCACCGTAAAGTGGCACGGCCCGGACGTGCGCGGATGGGCAATCTCCAGCACACTTACTGGTTGCTACACCTCCGGCGACATGCTGCACTTTCCGCACACCAAGGCGGGCAAGTGGCCAGTCAAAGATGGCATGGAAGGCAACATCTGGGTGGTCGCCAAGCTGCCCGATGGCCGCTGGCACGCCGCGAGCTGGGAATGGCTCCGGCCAGGCCAGACCAGCAAGCCCTGGGCCAAGATGGAAAGCGGCCACATCAAGCAGGGAGATTTTGCGGGCTACCAGGTCCGGCGCGGCGAGGAGGTCTATTGCTTCGTTACCGCCCTGGCGCGTCTCAATGCCCGCAGTGTACCTGAGCGCAGTGCCGTGCGCAAAATCGAGTGGAAGTAAGCCAGCATGAGTATCCCCCTCACTGCCATCGTGATCGGTGCGGCCATCCGCGCCATACGGCGCGACCAGTCCAACAGCTACGAGCTGCTGGAGAATTGGACGCTGCCGCTGGTGGACAGGCTATTACCTGCCTACGATGGGCCGCTGATCCGGGTGGAGCCCCTGCCCGCAACGCGCCAGAGCCGCATCACCGTCAAAGCCTACGGCGAGGGCGTCTGCGATGGTGCCACACTGGCACCGGATAGCCCGCGCGGCGTGGTGGCAGGATCGCTGCTGCACGACCCCTGGTACCTTGAGGCAGAGGCCATAGCCGCCGTCTGGGGCTGGACGGTTACCGAGGTGCTGCGCCTGGGGGATGATCTCTTCTCCGGCATCATGCTGCGTGCCCGGACGCATAGATGGGTGAGGCGCTCGTACTACAATGCGGTCTGGCACCTCGGCGGCCTCTATCGCCGTGCAAAATCCATCCTGCCGCTTATCTGCATTGCACTGGCAATGCTCTTGCAGGCCAGTTGCAGCGGCTGCCAGAACCCGCCCGATCCCTTTGCCCCCGATTCACCATACTACCCACCCGTCTACAGCGATGTCGCCAGCGTAATCGCCGCACAGTAACACCCGCCATGCCCTACGACCTGCCCAGGATACCGCTACCCACCAGTGCCAGCTCGGCCGAGCTGGCAGCCCTGCCGGCTGCCATCCGCCGCCAGGCACTCTTCTCGGCCCGGCTCAGCCGGGTGGAGCCGCTGGTGGAGATCGGGCGCTCGATCAAAGGCATTCTGGATGGCGAACGCTCCATGAGCGAAGCCCGCCGCGATATCCGCCGCGCCCTCGATGCTGCCGGCTACGAGCCGCCCGCCGGGGAGGCAGGCACCCTCAAGGACCACCGCAGCCGCCGCCGGCTGGACCTGATACTGCAGCAGAATACCCGCAACGCCCGCGGCTATGGCAAGTATGCAGCCGATATGGACCAGGATGTGCTGGATATGTGGCCCGCCCAGGAGCTGGTGCGCATAATGGCCCGCCGGGTGCCGCGCACCACCTGGCGCCAACGCTGGCGCGAGGCTGGGGGCCAGCTCTACGGCGGCCGCATGATCGCCCTCAAGACATCGCCCGTGTGGGTAAACCTCTCGCGCTTTGGCAACCCCTGGCCCCCCTACGATTACGGCAGCGGCATGGGCGTGATGGATATCGGCCGTGCCGAGGCCGAGCGGCTGGGGCTGCTGACTCCCGAGCAGCACCTGACCCCCGAGCCGCTGCCCTACCCCGAGGTGGCCGAGGCACGCCTGCCGGGGCTCGAGGAGATGCCCGAGCTGCAAGCAGCCGTGCTCAAAGCCTTCGGCCCCGGTGCCCGCTTCGAGGGTGATACGCTCTCGCTGGCACCTCCGGTACAGGTGCCCCTGCCGCACACTTCTGCCGCAGAGCTGGGCTACGAGGCACTGCGCGATACCGCTGTAACGCCCCTGCCGGCCATTGTGCCGCCGCAGGAGGCCCGCGCCCTGATAGCCTCCGGCGAGGCTGTAGGCACAGCACCCGGCCGGGAAACCGTAAGCATAGGGCCGGAGGTAGAGCAACACTGGCACGATAAAGGTTATTCCGAGGCCATGATCGATGCACGCCTGCATCGTATTCGCCACGCACTGGCGGCTATCCAGGAGCCGCAAGAAGTGTGGGAACGCCCCGACGGCACCTGGTACCTCAAAGAATTTGAGACAGAGGGGAAGCCGGTGCGCATCCTGGTACAGGCCGACCCCGAGGGCAAGGTCATTACCTGGATTCCGGGCGGCAGCCGTGCCCGCTATGCCGAAAGCAAAAGAAAAGGCACCCTCCTGAGAAAGGAAGGTGCCTCATGAAGACCACTCGCCGACACCCCGACGCTGGCCTCTCTCCGCGCACATTGGCGGGTGTGCCCTGCGCTTCGATTACCACCAACCTAACATACCACACTCCATGAGCGCAACCCCCTTTGGCATCAACATCCGGATCTACGCCGCCGAGCCGGCCGCCGCCCTGGCACGCCTGCGCGGCGCTGTGGCCGCCAATACTGCCATCCACAAGATAATGGCCGAGGCCGTAGCCAAAGACCTGCGCCCCTGGTTTGTGGCCCGCAATGCCAGAAAGAGCCGCCACACCACCAGCAACTACTGGGCCAAGGCTGCCGAGGCTATCCATACCACCGCCACCGTCCAAAGCGGCACAGTAACCATCCGGCACCCGGGCATCCGCTGGCACCTCGAGGGCGGCACCATCCACGCCAAGCCCGGCAAGGCCATGGCCATACCGCTCCGCGATGCACTCTATGGCGTATGGCCGAGAGAGCACTTTCCCTCGCGCGAGGATGCCTTTGTCTTCCGCCACCGGGGCAAGGCCTTTCTGGCGGCGCGTCCTGAGCGCGGAGTGGGCCAGGGGCGCGGCAAGCGCCAGCTCCGCATCCTCTACCTGCTGCTCCGCTCCGTCTCCAAAGGTCCGGATGCGAGCGTGCTGCCGCCCAAAGCCCAGATGCGGGCCACTGCCAACAACGCCGTACGATCTTTTATCAACCGCGCCATTGCAGGACACACAAAATGAAACTGACCGAAATACAGGAACTCGTAGCCGCCGAGCTGAATGCCGACCCCTGGCTGGTAGAGCACCACGTAACCGCCCTGGCCGAGAACAAGGCCGATATCGAAAACGAGATACTGCGTGCCATCGCCGCGGTGGGCATAAGTGCCCTGGTGGTAACGCCCGAATTTACCGCCACCCAGCAGGATGGCGGCACCCTGGCCGGCACGGCCGCTGTGCGCATAGCCCTCTACGAAGTGCCTGCCACCAACCGCACCCGTGCCGGCTACTGCACGGCACTGGAGGCCGCCGAACACATCGCCCGGCTGGCTCTCGGCTGGGGCTCGACCACTGTCGAAAGCCTGCGCCAGGCCCCGGTAGACGATGAAGAAGGCGGCATAACCGCAGAGCTGGCTCTCTCCATGCACATCATCCACACCCGCGAGGGCGAAGAAACAAACACCGAAGAAAGCGAGGCATAAACCATGTCAAAACCCACACTCCTGGGCACCAAGGTCCAGATAGGTTTCCCCGATGGGGCCACCATCGGCGGCACCTTTCGCGATACTTACGACAGCGACTCCACTGCCGACATCGAGACCATCCGCGATGAGGACAACAACGAGGTCACCGCCATCGTCTCCAACCTCGGCGATCGCGTCACGATCGAGTTCACCTGCGCTGCCAGCGTCCCCGACGTAAAGAAGGGCGAAACTCTAACCGTCGGCGCCGTGCTCTACCTGGTCGAGGCGGCCAACATCCGCCGTAGCCGCAGTGCCACCCGCGGCACTGTAACCCTCTACAAACCCACCGCTGCCACCTGGACCACCCCCGGCGGAGGCGAAACCTGATCCACCATGGAATACCTCCAGCATAAAGCCGCCTGGTTTCCTGCCCGGCATTGCCGCATCCTCCACCTGCGCCTGAGCCTGGCCCCCACGCTGGGGCAGCTCCGGCTGCTGGAGGCTACTAACTCCCCCTTTATGATGGGTGGCAAGGTGGCGGCGGCGGATTGTGCTGTGGCGCTCCATATCCTGGCCCGGCCCTGGCGACAGATGCGCCGTGCCCTGGGGCGGGAATCGCGCTGGCTGCGCTGGCGGCTTGTCTGGCTGGCCTGGCACCTGCGCCAGCCCGCACGGCTCGCCAGCACCGCCACCGCCCTTACCAACCTGGTCGAGCAGGCCCTCTGGCTGCCGGAGGCCTTCAGCCGCCAGGAACCCGGCGGCTCCACTGCCGGGAGTTTTTCCCTGGCCTCGGGGCTGGCCCTGCGCCTGGCACTGCGGGCCAATGAGCTAAATCTGGCTGCCCTCACACCGGGCCGCCGCCCCCGCAGCGTCTGGGACCTCAGCATCGCCGAGGTGCTGGCTGCCACCGTGGCCGTGGCCGAGCTGCAGGGCTCAGAATACCTGACACGCGCAGAATTCGAGGAATTCAATGAGTGACTCAGACCTCAAGATCCGGCTCAAAGCCGAGGGCACCCCCGAAGTAAACCAGGCTCTCGAAGGCGTCAAGCGCGGCGTCGAGGGGCTGGCTGGCAGCGTCACAGCCGCTACGCGGGTGGTGGGGCTGTTTTCTTCGGCCCTCATGCTCTATGCCATCGCCGAGCGAGTCGTTAGCTGGCTTGGCAAAGTGCGCGAGGAAACCGCCAAATGGGCACGCTCCAGCCGCGAGGCTGCGCAGGAAGCCGAGCGCCTGCATCTCACGGCTGGTGCTCTTGATGCCATCCGCCAGGCCGCCGAAGAAGCTGGCACTCCCATTGATGCGCTCGACCGCGCCCTGGCCGATTACCGCAACCACATCACCACCTTCGAGGAACTGGCAGCCGCCATCGGCTCTACCGGCGATGCCCTGGCCGCTATCGAGGCTGCCGCCGCCCCCGGACGCGCCGGGCGTGACTACCTGGAGAAGCTCGGCAAGCAACAGGAAAGTGAAGCCTCTGCCGAAGAGGCCCGCAAAGCTGAAGCCGCCGGTTTCCGAGCTGCCACCGAAGCTATCCGCACCGGCACCCCGGCCGAACAGCGGGAGGGCTGGGACGTACTGATGCGGGGGGCCGAGGGCGACATTGGGCGGGCAGGGGAACTCTACAACACCCACAAATCCTGGCTCAACCGCAGTGGTGTCGGGGTGTACGGCTTTGGCCACTTCGAGCTGCAAGCCGCTGCTGGCCGCTATCAGGGCAATCAGCAGCAACTGGCCGACGACCGCGCCGCTCGCATCGCCGCGCACGATGCCGAGGTAGAACGCCGCCGCCAGGCCGAGGCCGAGGCCAAAAAACAGCGCGAAGAGGAGATAGCCGCCCGTCAGCGCGAGCAGGAAGAAGCAGTCGCAGAACGTCGCCGCCTCCGCGCACACGAAAACGAAGTGAACCGAGCTGCACGCGATGAAGAACGGCGCTTGGAAAACCAGCAAAAAGCCGCCGCAATGCGGGCCGATCTCGAAGCCTCGACCGCCCAGAAGATCGACTCCATCACCGTTGATGCTCCCAAAGCCGCCAGCTCCTACGGCACTATCGGTGGCATCATGGGCGGCCAGGTTCAGAACGCCCAGCGGCTGGCCGAGCAGCGTCAGGCCCGCATCGAGGCCATCCAGCTCGAACATACCAGGCTCCTGGCCGAGATCAGCGCCAAACTGGAGGATTAACCATGGCAACACCTACCATCATCGGCAGCACCGGCAGTGGCCCGGAGGCAGGCTGGCAGCGTCTCTTCGATTATCAGGCCGGTATTGCCGACGGCTCGCGTGTGGCCCTCTATCAGGGACCCGTGCAGAGCCTTGATACCGTGATCGCGACGCTGGCTGGTACATTCGCTGATATTGCCGCTATCGAACCCAGCGTATCGCCCGGCAGTGCTGTAGCCACGCTCCGCATCACCTACAACGCCGCAACCGAGATAGCATCCAAAGAAATCCGCACCCCCACCGTCACCATTACGCCGCTGCGTGTCTCGGTCGATCTCAAAGGCCACCAATCCTCCGCCCTGCAAGGCCATGCCGCCCTGCTGCCCGAGATCGATGCCGCGGTGCGCTCGGGCGACATCGACAAAGTGAAAAGCTTGGTGGAGAGCAAACCCGCTGCCGCCATGTACGCCCAGCTCGTAGTCGCCGGGGTACAGAGCTACGAGGCTTTCGGCCAGTCGCTCAGCATCACCCGCTACTACAACAAAGCACCCACCCTCACATCCGCCGACTATGCCAACATGGGCAGTGTCTATCTCTGGAGCGCGATTGAGGCTGGCGGCAAGAGCCTCCCCAAATCCGTAGCAGAGCCCAAATACAAGATATACGGCGACATTGTAAAATCCTACGAATGGCGCCTGGTGGGCATCTCCCCCAGCATCGAGCTGCGCGGTGCCAGCACCGTTACCTGGCAGTGGGAAGGCCTCCAGCAATGGGCCGCATGGCTCTACCCCGGCGGCTCCTGGACACCGGAGGCACTGTAGTGACTCTGCCACGCCACATCACCGGCTACCGCTCCCGCATCCTCAATGCCATCGTTGAGCGGCTGCGCATCCAGCGGCCAGTCGCCGGCCCCGGCATCCTGATCCGGGAGAGTACCGGCGGCACTGTCATCTCGGCCCTGCTACGCTCTCCCGATAGTCCCTTTGTGCCAGTCAGCATGCGCTGCCTCGGCTGCGACGCTGAGGACTACGACCAGCCCCGCACCCGCCCGCCGGACATTGAATACGACGTCTATGTGCTCGGAATGCTACCTCCGAAAAACGAAAAAGACCCGGAAAAACTAAAAGAAAACCGGCTCTTGAAAAAAATCGACCCCGGTCAGCAACCTCATCTCTTCCGGCGCGACAGCTATTGGATGCCCTGGTCGCACGGGCACAAAGGGGACACCATCCTGCCCGCCGGAGGATCGCGCAATATAGCTGTGGGTGGAGATCCGCATACGATCACGCTTAGTCTGGAACACTCCCACGTTGTGGAGGATGAGTACTGGTCCGCAACCACCAAAAACCCCACCAGGCTTTGGACGGAGCCCGCCACCTTTGGCATTGCCATGCCAGTGGCCACCCCGTCAAACGAAGAATCAAAGGCTTACGTCATCGTCTGGTGCAACGAATTTATCAAGGAAATCGACGACGAAGACTATGACCCCGATGACCGCGAAGAGGATGAAGACGACGACTGCGACCAGAACGACCACCCTGCCATCGGCGGCCCCGGTGCCGAAGAAGAGGAGGAAGAGGAAGACCGCTATCTGCCAGACGAAGATCAGCCACACCCCGGGCTAGACGATGACGATGCTTGGGCCCCCTTCGACGACGATGAACACCCGGGCGAAAAAGACTGCTACACCTCTCAATAGGACTACGACATGCCAGCCACAACCTACCACCTTCCTTATACCCGTTTTATCCGCCAGGTTCGCACCGAGCCCATGGCCCTCCTGGCTATAGACCTCGCCGCCCAGACCGCCTACGACCTCCTGCGCCAGGCACCCTGGGACATGTGCGACAATCAGTACTCCGACTTCCCGCCACGCGATGCCCTGCAAGACGGCTCCAGCCCCGCCTGGGATGCCTACAAACATGTCGGCAACTACAAGAAAGGGCTGCAGCGAGCCTATGCCGGAATGGTGGCCTATCGCTTCACCCTGCCGCCCGCCGCGATCGACAATCAGGTAGAGGTGGAGTCTCTGGAAGTGCCGCTGCATGTGGACCGCTGGCTGGTCGATGGTGTCCGCATCGCCGCCTACCTCTCCGACTCCATTAACCCCGTGAGCGACTGGGACACCCTCCGCAACGGCGACATTATGGCCGCTGATCTTCTGCCAATGGAGTATACCGACGACGATCCCCCCGAGCGCATCGTCATCGAAAAGGAGGATGGCATTGTCCTCACCCTGCCACCAAACTCCACCGCCAAGCGCTATCTCTATGTAATAGCCTCGCTGGAGGACTACACCACTACCAGCGGCACCACTGGGGCGCGTCCATTCTGGATTGAGGGTGCCGCTGCCATTGCCGGCACTCTGGCTACCGTTACCCTCTCTGCCGCTGTCGAGCCAGATCCATATCTGCGCTTGCCCCTCGCTGTCGATGGCGATGGCCTCCGCCTGCGTATGCAGGGCGATGCCTCCAACATCCTGCACCCCTGGCTGCGCAAGCACTGGGCACTGCGGATGTTGCTCGGTGGACGTCTCTCAAAATCAACCGTCGATGTGGAAACTGCTATCTCTGCCCCCATTATGCGCCCTGTAGTATCGCTGGCTGGCAGCACCGCTGTGGCCGACGCTGCACTGCAACGCCTCTACGCCCCAAAAACCATAGCAGCCGGCCGTACTGCCTGGCTGCGCAGCATCGGCACCTACACCGGCGATGCACCCCTGCGACTCATGCTGTACATCGGCGAGTCGCGGCCAAACCTCGACAACCCCGCCACCTGGGAGGGCACCGGCAGCGCAGTTGTCGGCAGTGCCATTGTCTCACCACCATCCGATGGCGACCTGATCCCCATACGCATCACGCGCAACATCTCCCCTGGCAACCTTTGGCTGATTGCCACCCTCGCCGACATTCCCGCCACCGACCAGCCGGCAATCTCCGGCTACGCCCCGGATGCCGGTATATCAGTGCTGGATGCACATATCGCCGCTGCCCCTGTTTCAGCCGGCTACGCCCCCGAGTGGATCGAGTTCAACGGTGGCGATGCCGGTGCCCTGCTCATGCCCCTGCTTTTCGGCTCCGGCACCAATCCTGCCCCAATACTCTATGGGCTGGGCCAATACTGCAGCATTGCCAATGCCAAGGCCAGCGGCATTGCCTGGCTGTCCGACAAGCCTGAGGGGGTACAGGGCAACTCATCCGCAGCAAGCAACTGGGGGCTAACAGTTGCTGGCAGCATCATCCACCTGGCTGGCACCACATATCCGGCAGGCGCAACAGATGCAGACGGTGAGACCGCCGCTCTCGCCTTTGCCACGTCAGCCGGTGTTGTCGGTCTTGGCAACTCAAACAATCCAGTTGTTTTTGGTGCTCTGATGTCAGTCTACTTCCCAAATTTTTCGACAGAGGCTTATGACATTGTAGTGCTTTTTTCTGGCTACAAGTATCTGATGGCTGTTGTCGAAACAACTCCCGGCACATACACAAACAAGATTTATGGCAGTGTCAGTAACGTGGATGTTGGCTTTCGGTCCGCCGTGGAAGGGGCTGCGCCTATTGTATCCGCCGCCGCATCAACCACTCATCTGATAGTGCGCAACAACGACAATACCTGCACCGTCTACGACAATAGTGCCCTCTCTGATCCGAGTGCAGGTATAGACGTATCAAGCTGGACAAACATCAAACAGGTCGCCGCAGTGCCCAACGCAGTCTTCGGACTTAAAGCTGACGGCACCGTTGTCGCCAGCGGTCTCATAAACGGCTGGTGCGATCTCGATCAGCTCGACGGCCTTACAGTTGACTCTATCGTAGCCTGCAATCATGCCCAGCGTGTTGCCTTTCACATTGATCGCTCATAGCCTATGCAATCGTACTGCAAGCCCCTTGCAAGTTTTTAGCTTCTGTGGCAAACCTATGTCCTTTTGTGGCAAACGGCCTGGCGACACTTTGCGTCCGGCCGGACCAGCGTTCGGT
>Ga0265293_10003355_pt1 | contig 29851 bp, 26 predicted proteins | sample Munlanlewell138R_FD_192505 | JGI IMG/M metagenome (GOLD analysis project Ga0265293, IMG submission 192505) | Leachate microbial communities from a municipal landfill in Southern Ontario, Canada - Leachate well 138R | ecosystem: Engineered > Solid waste > Landfill > Unclassified | place: Canada... | reverse complement strand
CGTCAAATCGAATTTTTGTACCTTTCGTTTTCATAAGCCTACTATTTTTTTGTGATGATTAATTTGAAAAATCTAAATTACAAAATCTTAGTGGGCTTATGATTTTACAAACATACAGCCTTTGGGGATAAAAAAATCGACATAGAAAAAAGCCCGTAGGGCTTCCCTGTGCATAACGCCCAGATTTATCTGGGTGAAAATAGTGAACGAAGCTCTACTACCCCAAAGGGGTTTCCCATAAAAAGCATAAAGCGACAGACATATCAAAAAAAACGAACGGACTTTGCCGGAATGGAAAACTCCTACAGAGTTTTGGAGGTGCGGGTGCATCTTTAATCCCCCGAATGAATTCGGGGGTTATGCAAAGGATACGCCTACAGCGTATTGTGCTTACTTTCAATAAGTTTTGAGAAAAATCAATTGTTTAGTTTGTATGCTGAAAATCAGCTGGTTTTAAAACCCCAAAGGTTTCAGAAACCTTTGGTGTTTAATTATTTACAGCAAAATAAAGTCCGTAGGACTTGCCCAATAATAACGCCCAGATTTATCTGGGTGTAGCAAAAACGAACGAATAAAAAACCTCGGAGAGGTTTCCCAAAGTAATACAAGATAGGGAACTCCTACAGAGTTCTGGAGGTACAGGTATTTCCGCAATCCCCCGAATGAATTCGGGGGTTATGCAAAGGATACGCCTACAGCGTATTGTGCTTGCTACCAAGAAGTTTTGAAGATAATTTGTTTAGTTTCTATGCTAAAACTCAGCTGATTTTAAAAACCCCAAAGGCTTTGAAAAGCTTTGGGGTTTAATAATAACCACAAAAAAAACGTTCCGCCGATTTAATGACGAAACGTTTTCTATAAAATTCAAAACCAGCTTAGATTCCTTCTAAAACAGTTGTCCAGCCATGTTTATCTTCAATTTCAGCTTCCTGAATACCACGCAGCGTAGTATATAATTTTTTGGAATAAGGACCGGCAGTTTCTCCATAATTATATTCTTTCTTCGTTTCGCGATCCACGATCTTCTTGAACGGAGAAATAATGGCGGCAGTACCGCAAGCACCGGTTTCCTCAAATGTTTCCAGCTCTTCCAGTGGCACCGGACGGCGTTCAACAACAAGGCCGATATCTTCTGCTATCACTTCTAAGCTTTTGTTGGTGATAGAAGGCAGAATTGTATGCGATTTTGGCGTAATGTATTTGCCATCACGGATACCGAAAAAGTTAGCAGGACCGGCTTCATCGATATATTTCTTTTCACGTGCGTCCAAGAAAAGTACTGAGCTATAGCCTTCTTTACTGGCACGAACAGCAGGGCGCAAACTAGCGGCATAGTTACCTCCAACCTTGATATGGCCGGTTCCCTGAGGCGCCGCGCGGTCATAATCATGCACCAATTCAACGTTTACCGGATTAAATCCTTCTTTAAAATAAGGACCAACAGGCGTTACGAAGACGACGAACATATATTCCGAAGCAGGTTTCACACCAACTTCTGCACCCGAGCCAAACAGCAATGGCCTGATATACAAAGAAGCACCTGTGCCATGCGGTGGAACAAAGCGAGCATTCAAACGAACTGCTTTATCAATGGCTGCCAGGAATAATTCATCAGGAACTTCGGCCATCATAATTCCGGAAGCTGACATCCTGAATCTTTTGGCATTTTCCTGCCAGCGAAATAACCTTACTTTTCCATCTTTTCCGCGGTAAGCTTTCATGCCTTCAAAGGCTTCCTGACCATAATGAAGCGCAGTGGCGGCCATGTGAATGCTGATATGCTCGGAAGAAGATACTTCCAATTCGCCCCATTTGCCATTGCGGAAATTACAGCGAACATTGTAATCCGTTCTATGATAACCAAATGGCAGATTTTTCCAATCAATATTTTCCATAACTTTTAATGTTAGATGAATATTTTTAATGGCACTAAATTACGAAAATTTTGGATGCCAAACGCTTTCATTGTGAATAATAAAACAGTGAAACTTCTGCCTACCGAAAACAGCTCGCCCCCTTCCTTTAACTTTGCTTACTGAAATGCCAATCCGATAAAACTATCAACTTTTATTTTTCAATCTGTTAAATATGTTGGTCAAGTAAATTGAAATTTGGGCTTTTTTAACTCCCGCTAGTGTCGCGTTAATGCTGTTGCGACATTAAGTCTTAGAAATTTTTTCTCAGCCTGCCTGACAGCAGACAGGCTAAAAAAGGGCAAGGCTTGGGCTGACTAAAACAGTTTTGACATGGCACTATTTTTTTCCGGATTGTTCCTGTGCCAAATGTTTCTTTTCCCTGATTTTTTTAATTTTTTGCCCTAAAATATCAAGTCTCAATTCCTCTTTAAACGCATCCAGCTGTTTGACACCGACAACGCCGATATGCACATCAATCATTTCACACAAGCTCTTCACCGTTTTAAATATAGTGTGTGCCACATTATATCTTCCAATTTTTCAAATATGTCTAATCGTAAATTCATAAGACCAACTTTCAAACTGCGTGCCAACCGCGGCATGCATTATATTTGTTGTTGTGCCTTCGTGCTTTATCTTGCCGTCAGGTTGATTGATAAATTCAAAGCATTTGCTATTAAAACGAAATTCGATATTTTAATGTCCTCACCATTTTCAATTCTTGAAATATATGGTCGTTTTTTACCAATCATTTCGGCAAGGTCATTTTGACTTAATTTTAATTCTTTCCTGCGATTCTTTATTATCTCTCCGAAATAATAGGAAAATGCTTCATCCCTGAATTTCTCACGAGATTCAGTTCCTTGTTTACCAAACCTTTTGTCAATTTCGTCTTTTGCTTTAATTAACTGTCCCATGATTCAATATTTTATAAATAGTCTTTTAATAAATTCTCTGCTTGCTTTATTGCATTTTTATAATCCTTTGTAGATTTTTTAAGAAATCCATTTAAACAGACCGCTTTTGTGCATTCTGAAAAATTTGAATGGTCTATTGCAAATATGATTACTCGAATTTCGTTTCCGGCTTTTATTCTTAATTCGTAAAAGTCCGTGTTTGTCAACTTTTTAATGAAGTTTGAATGAACAATCTTAACTTCTTCAATTACTTCAATCAGTTGGAAGAATTTAATCGAAACCCTTTTGTCTTGGTTGTCAACAAATTCTAAACATTCTGATGTAATCAATATTTCTCTCACGGGGCAAAGGTAACGTATTCGTTACATATTCGCAAATCTATTTGAAATTTCAAACAAGCTGATTATCTGATAATGGGTCGGGATATCTGATTTTGAGTAGAACCATGAATAAACAACTCAAAGCGACAGTGGAAAATGTACTATGAATTGAGCAATTGAATTGGCGTGAAGTTTTTAAGGGTAGGAGATTTCAACTTCAATAGTCTGTCGTGTTTGGCAAAAACAGCCTAACGGAATAAGCCTTGACAAGTTAAAGCAGCATATTTTACGGTTTCACTCATCGATCCCAGCTCAAACCACCCATCCAAAATACCAGCTCAGCCACGCAAAGAAAGCCGCAAAAACCAAAGCAGGAAGCAGGTTTAGCATTTTCATGCTGGTAACTTTTAGGATGTTTAAACCTAAGCCAAGCAATAAAACACCTCCAACAGCAGAAATTTCGGTAATAAGCTGTTCCGGGAAAAAGCTGCCAAACCAAAAGGCGAAAAGTGTGAGTCCGCCCTGGTAAATAAATAATGGCACAACCGAAAATAAGACACCAATTCCCATGCCCGATGCCAGCGCAATGGAAGAAATGCCGTCCATCACTGATTTCAGGTAATACAGCTCCGGCTTGCCTCCCATGCCTTCTTCAATGGCTCCCAAAACGGTCATCGAGCCCATGCAATACAACAGAAAGGCAGTAAGTAAGCCCTCGTTAAATCGGGCGTTCTTGGTTTTCAGTTTTCGGCTCAAATTGGTCGCCATACCATCGAAACGCGCCTCCAGCCGGAGCAATTCTCCCGATAGCCCTCCAACGATCAAACTCAAAACTACTATCAACCAGGAATTTGCACCTAAAGCCATTTTCATGCCCAGCGCGAGCGTGAATAATCCAATAGCCTGAAAAATAATACCGACAAAACGCTGTGGTAGCCTGGCATGAAAAAGCAGACCGAGCAAACTACCGACAACTACTGCCAATACGTTTATTATTGTTCCGCTGATAATCATTGCTGTTTAGTTTTCGATTTAAAACGGCTCAATCCCTAATGCTTTTTCCAGAAAATGTACTTTGATTCCGTATTCCTGCTTAAGAGATTTGATACGGCTGCCAATGCTTTCTTTGTCAATTTCGGCAGAGGATTTAATCCCAGTCAGCAACAAGTTTTTCGGACTATGCTCCAGCTCCACAAACTCCATAATCTGACTATTATAACCAAAATATTCCATGATGAGAGCCCGCAACGTATCCGTCAGAATTTCGGCCTGGCGTTCCATCAAAATCCCAAATTGCAGGGCCGGATGCTACTGTGCGCCGGCAGAAATTTCCTTACGAATTTGTTTATGACAGCAGGGTGCACAAACAATGAGTTTTGCGCCTGTTTTTATTCCGGCAGCAATAGCATCGTCAGTAGCGGTATCGCAAGCATGCAACGCAATAAGCACGTCAATAGTCTCAAGCGGAAAGCCAGAAATACTTCCCAACGCAAAATTCAAGCCTTCCAATCGGGAATGCTGTGCGATGGCATTGGTTTTTTCAACTAAATCTTCCCGCATTTCCACACCGGTAATTGACGGCTTCAAATTCAGTTGGTTTTGAAGGTATTCATACAAGGCAAAAGTAAGGTAGCCTTTGCCCGATCCCATATCCACAACACGCAGTTGATCTGTTAGTTGCAATGACTTAAAAAGTCCGGATAAAATTTCTGTATAGCGGTTTATTTGCTTAAACTTATGCTGCATCGATGGCAGGATATTGCCTTCACGATCGGTAAGTCCGAGCTGAAACCACCAAACTTCTGCCGGATTCAGCAGCCGTTTCTTCTGCCGGTCGTGCTGCATATCAGGTGCTTCGCGTTTAGTGATTTTACGCGATTTCAGTTTCATTTTACCGCTCGAAAAAATGGTCAGGCTGGCATCGGTTTCCAGTCCAAAAAGATCAGCTTGTAAAAAATGTGCTTCCAGCAACTGCTGGACCTGTGCTTTTGCCTGATCTGCATCAAAATTCTTTACTTCATGGCGCGTCCCAAATTTAAAATCAAAAGAAAAAAACCTGCCTGCTTTTAATTGCACCGGCTTCACATACACATTTCGTAAGTCGTCAGATTTACGGCGGGGCTTACTCAGCGTGAGCTTCACCAGTTTTTCGTTTGTCAATTTCTCTTCCAGTAATTCCAGAAAGCGGCTGAGGGTTTCATCCATGGTTCTCAATTTTGCTGCAAAGTTACAATCTTAACCAATAGCAGCTGAATTTGTCTAAAAACCAGCGATTAGTCGGCCTAAAAGTCAAAATGGCAGTTACTGCCTCAATGGCACAGGCTTTGATTTAGGCTGACGAAACTAAAAAACTCTAGAAAAATGCATAAAGGTAAAATTGATGTTAAAACAGAGAACATCTTTCCAATTATCAAGAAATTCCTCTATTCCGATCACGAAATTTTCCTGCGCGAATTAGTGAGTAATGCCGTGGATGCCACCCAAAAACTCAAAACGCTGGCTTCATCCGGTGAGTTTTCAGGCGAGCTGGGCGATCTCACTATCAAAGTGGAGCTGGACAAAAAAGCCAAAACGCTTACTATTCGCGACCGCGGTATTGGTATGAACCAGGAAGAAGTAGATAAGTACATCAACCAAATCGCGTTTTCGAGCGCCGAAGAATTTGTAAACAAATTCAAAACAAAAACAGAAGCTGAAGCCAATGCCATTATCGGACATTTTGGCCTTGGATTTTATTCCAGCTTTATGGTTTCCGAAAAAGTAGAGCTTTTTACTAAAACATATAAAACCGAAGGCGATACCGATGCCGTGAAATGGGAATGCGATGGCAGCCCGGATTACAGCATTGAAAAAAGCAGCAAAAACGAGCGCGGAACAGCAGTAGTGCTGCATATCGACAAAGAAAATGAAGAATTCCTGGAAGAGTATAAAATAAAAGAACTACTCGAAAAATACTGTAAATTCCTTCCCATCCCGATTCAGTTCGGCATGGAAAAAACAGAAGAGCCTATCGAAGGCGAAACCGATAAAGACGGCAATCCCAAGACAGAAACTGTTGAAAAGCCACGTATCATTAATAATAGCGCACCACTCTGGAAAAAAACGCCCGCCGACATTTCCGATGAGGAATACAAAGCCTTTTACCGCGAGCTGTACCCCATGAACTTCGACGAACCGCTATTTCATATTCACCTGAATGTGGATTTCCCCTTCAACCTCACCGGGATTTTGTACTTCCCGAAGGTGAAAAGCAATGTCGAGCTGCAACGCAATAAAATCCAGCTATACAGCAACCAGGTTTTTGTCACCGATTCTGTAGAAGGCATTGTACCTGATTTCCTTACGCTGATGCATGGCGTTATCGACTCGCCGGATATTCCGCTGAACGTGAGCCGTTCCTTCCTGCAAAGCGATCAGAACGTGAAGAAAATTGCGGGTTATATCTCCAAAAAAGTGGCTGACAAACTGGAAGAACTCTTCAAGAAAGACCGCGATGCTTTTGAGAAAAAATGGGACGATATAAAGATTTTCATTCAATATGGAATGATTTCCGACCCGAAATTTTATGACAGGGCCGAAAAATTTGTCTTGTTTAAAAATACCGATGGCAAATATTTCACGCCGGAAGAATACAAAACCCATATTGAAACCAATCAGAAAGACAAAGACAAAAAACTCATCTATTTGTATGCCAACAATATGGACGAACAGTTCAGCTATATTGAAGCTGCGAAAGAACATGGCTACGATGTATTGCTGATGGATGGCATTCTGGATAGCCACTATATCAATACGCTGGAGCAAAAGCTGGCCGACAGCAGCTTTGCCCGCGTTGATGCCAATACGGTTGACAAATTGATTGTAAAAGAAGAGCAGGAGCTGCCCAGCAAACTCGACGAGAAACAGCAAGAAGCAGTGAAAGGCATATTCGAGAAGAAAGTGGACAAAAAACGTTTTGAAATCACCTTTGAAAGCCGCAGCGAAAGCGATTCGCCGGTGGTGATTACACAAAACGAATTTATGCGCCGCATGAAAGAGATGAATGCTGTGGGCGGCGGTGGCATGATGGGATTAGGTGATTTGCCCGATTCGTTCAGCCTGGTAGTGAATAGCAACCATCCGCTGATTGCCACGCTTCCGGAAAAAGACGAAGCCGAGCAGGAAAAAACCATCAGCCAGCTCTATGATCTGGCCCGTTTATCGAAAAACCTGCTTACAGGAAAAGAGCTGAACGACTTTGTGAAAAGGAGTTTGGAGATTATCAAGTAGTCTTTGATAAGAAAACGTAAAAAAAGCCGTCCAATTTTTGGGCGGCTTTTTTTATAACGAGCAACAAAGATTGCTTGTGCTGGCAATCTCGCATGTAGTCTCGTTTGAGGACGAGACTACAGCATAATTCCACGAAGTAAATACTTCGCGGAACGGGGTATAAATTGACTGACATTAGAAATAGAACGAGCTTGGCTAACTGTAGGCTCTGAATCGTCACTAATCCAATTCTTCAGACAATTCCCGCCGCACCTCCACCAAGCTGTCTCCTTCAAAAAAGTAGAAACTCCCGAGATATTCTCCCTGTTTTGCCTTGGTTTCTATTCCCTGAAAATCGTTTTCAAAGTAGCGGCTGTGTTTATTTGCTTTTTAGTTTTTTTGGATCTTGACGATTATCAAACAAGGTCACAATCTGAATTTCATTGTTGTCAACCCGGTAATAAATTGTTGTTTGTTTCGTCAAAACGGACTTTCTAAGTCGGCTTGACGTTGCACTCGTCGGGAAGAGTTCTGGATTTGACTGAATCAGGTTAACTTGTTGATCTAAAAGCCTGGAAAAATTGCTAATTTCTCGTTTAGTCCACCGAAGCTCAAGATATTCAATTATGTCCGCAGGATTATCCAAAGCTTCGTCAGTCCAAAGGATTTTACAGGTATTTTCCATAAATCTGTTTGGCTACTTCGTGAGAATTCATGCGCCCTTCTTCAATATCCTTTAAGCCCCGATTTATAGATGCCAGCTCTTCGTCATTGAGCTTAGCGTACCAATTTTTTGTTTTTGTGTAATTTTCCTTAATTAATCGAAGCTTTTCAATTACTGAATAATCGTTAATTTCTGCTATCCATTCGATTAAGCTCAATTTTTCAGATTGTATATTCATTGTCTATACTTTTTCACAAAAATACTTATTATTTTTTGAGCAACGAATCATGAAAATAAATCGAAATACAAATTTGTAACTAACTGACTTAACTGTCCAGTTCTGGATTACGGTAATATTTGTTAACTGACATTAGAAATAGAACGAGCTTGGCTAACTGTAGGCTCTGAATCGTCACTAATCCAATTCTTCAGGCAATTCCCGCCTTACTTCCACCAGGCTGTCTCCTTCAAAAAAGTACAAACTTCCGGCATAATCCCCCTGCTTTGCTTTGGTTTCTAATCCCTGAAAATCGTTTTCAAAGTAGCGGTTATATTTATAGCTTATTCTGGTTTCGTAGTAGTCTGTATCAATCGCATAGAGTGGGCTGCTAAACTGCTGTTCCATTGTTTTATCTAAATTGGCATAACCAATCATCACCATAAATAAACGGTAATCATGTTCATTGGCAAAGTTTTCATAAACTTGCAAGGGTTTGCAAAAATCTGACGAGCAGCCATTGGCAAATATATACACAATAGACTTCGGATGATTTTTTAGCTCTTCTCTTAATGCCTTTCCATTGATTTCATAAATGGCATGGGATTCTACTTCCGAAAAGCCTTCAAAATCATGTATCAAAGCCTTTTCATTATCGCTCAGTTTGCCGTAATCGTTAGTGAGCCCCTGAATTACGCAGGAATTAAGGATTATCAGCGTTCCAAACCAAAAGAATAGTTGTTTCATGGGGTTTGTTTTGATGCTATTATTAATGATCTTTATATTCCATGAAAATGGTTTAACATTATGTTTTACAAATTCAAAAACCCAAATATCTCGTTGCAAGGTATTGAAATATCAATGATTTCAAATTTTGGCTTTAACTGTTTTTGCAGCGTTGAATAAGTTATTTTTGATCTGCCGTCAGAAGTTACAAAATAAGTGACAGAACGATCCAGATCAGCTAATGCAAACAATTTTGAGTCATTAGGAATGATGGCTCTTGGATAAAGTTTTTCTTTTGCAATTCTATTCTCTTCGAAGATTACCGCTGCAAAAACTCCCGTTCGCTGAGCCTGTTCAAAATTGAAAGGGATAATCTGAATATTCTTTAATGGCAGCTCGTCAACACTTCCTTTCACCCAATACTCAGCAATAGAAATTGTTGACACCTTTAAAACCATTTCGTTTTCAAGGAAGTATTTGAAGTAAGCTTTTGCATTTCTATGCAGTGGATCTTCGTCATTCAACAGACGAATAAAGAAACTAGTATCTAAAAGAACACTATGCTTCATATCCACCTCTAAATTCTGATAACCAATCATCAACATGAACACCACTCCAGCTTTTCTTTGCTTTCGATATTAAAGAAGATAAATAATCCTCATCAAATATTGGATCATAATTAATCAATTCAACCAGCTTTAATGATTGTGGATCAATTTCTCCAGTCTCAATATTTTGTTTTCCAGAGGCACGAACACCATATTTTTTATAGAGCAGATTCTCGGTTTGTTTCATTAAAAAACCCTGATCTAGATTAATTGCCAGGTAACCGAAATCATCCGTATCGATATGAATATTGGCTTTATTTTTTCCACCAGCATCCTTTAGAATTCCATAAAAATAAAATTCTGCATCTACCCAGATATTTTCTGTCCTGAAAAATGTCGTGTCAGGATTTATTGATAATTCAACAGCATTTCTAACTGAAGTAAAAAACTGAAATTCGTAGTTTTTTTGTTGTGCAAGTTGTTGGATGCTTTCAATAGCTCTTGCCGTTTTCAAATCCAAGAAATCAATTGAATCAGTCTTTTCTATTTGGCCTAAAACAGCACTAAATCCAATTACATATTGTGCCGCCGTTTTAAAAATATGCCTCACCGAACCGGATTGAATATCATAGCTTATAAGTGGCCGATCTTTTTTATTGTTTGGATATAACAAATCCTCCACATTTTGCAAAATGCGTGCAATATGTCTGACGTCGTAGTTATCAGGATTAAGCTCTAAGCTTCCTGACTTACCGACAACTTTGATTTCTATTTCACCAATTTTATTCACTTTACAAAGATAGTATTTTTTGTTTTCGTCATTTTATCATTTTATTTCCTTAATTGTGCCCCAATAAATCCCCTTCTCCGTTAAACTTTAAGGCCTTTTATACGTTATAATTCCACGCTTTTTTAAACTATAAGCAAAGCCTTAATGCGAAATGCAATCTTCCTTCTCTTTCTAATTTTCAGTGCCGTTTTTGGCATTAAAACCTATGCCGAAAACGATGCTGCTAAGCCTTACCTCAACCTCAACGGATACATCAGTGATGCCACTACTGGCGAGATGCTGATTGGGGCAACCGTCTATATCACAGAACTTTCTGCCGGTGCCGCTACCAATGTTTACGGCTATTATTCCATCCGGCTTGATGCCGGAAATTACCAACTTACGTATTCCTATATTGGTTACGAATCGCGCAAGTTTCAACTCTCGCTTAAAAGCGATACCACGCTCAATATCAAACTGATACCTCAAGGATTAAACCTGAATGAAGTCGTTATCACCGGCGAATCATTTACCGAACAAATCAGCCGGGCGCAGATGGGCGTGGCGCAGCTTGATATCAAAAACATCCGGCAGATTCCGGCCTTTATGGGCGAAGTGGATATAATCAAAGCCTTACAGCTGCTGCCCGGCGTTCAGGCTACTTCCGAAGGCGGTTCGGGTTTTAGCGTGCGTGGGGGCAGTCCCGACCAAAACCTTATCCTGCTCGACGAAGCGCTGGTTTACAATCCTTCGCACCTGATGGGATTTTTCTCTGTGTTTAACAACGATGCCGTGAAAGGCGTTGAGCTTTTTAAAGGCGATATTCCGGCAGAATATGGCGGCAGGCTGTCGTCGGTGGTGGATGTGCGCATGAACGAGGGCAATTCGCAACGCCTTTCAGGTCAGGGTGGCATTGGCACAATTTCGAGCCGCCTAAAGCTGGAAGGCCCCATTCAAAAGGATAAATCATCCTTTATGCTGGCCGGACGACGCACTTATGCAGACCTTTTTTTGGCCATTTCGCCTGATGAAAAAATCCGCGATAACAAGCTCTATTTCTACGATTTCAATGGCAAAGCCAATTATACTTTTAACGATAGAAACCGGATTTTTATCACCGGCTATTTTGGAAAAGACGTGTTTAAGAACGAGAATTTCGCCCTGGGCTGGGGCAATCAAACGTTTACGCTGCGCTGGAACCATCTTTTCAGCAGCAAGATATTCTCCAACTTCTCCCTGATTTACAGCCGTTTCAACTACGAACTGGGCGTACCAGAAGGACAAGCCAACGCCTTCAACTGGAGCTCACAGATGAAAGACTACAGCCTGAAAAGCGATTTTACCTGGTTCGCCTCGGCCAGCAATACCCTCAAGTTTGGTTTTCAATCTACCTTCCACAGTTTTAATCCGGGAACGGCAGAAGGAATCGGCGACGAAACAGCTTTCAACAAGATTGAAGTGGCGAAATCCTTTGCCCTCGAAAGCGGTTTGTACGTGAGCAACGAGCAAAAAATCGGCAGCCGGCTCACCCTGAAATACGGCCTGCGCCTGAGCCTTTTCAATAATATCGGTAAAGGCACGATTTACGAATTCGATAACAATTATCACAAGGTCGATTCTGTTGTTTATCCCTCAGGGGAAGTGTTTCAGAACTTTATGAACCTGGAACCACGTTTTAGCATGGCCTATAAACTAGATGAGTTTTCGTCCGTGAAAGCAGCCTATACGCGCAATGTGCAATATGTGCATCTGGCGCAAAATTCGACCGCCGGAACACCTTTGGATATTTGGTTTCCATCAAGTCCCAATGTTAAACCACAGTTGGGCGATCAGTTTTCGCTGGGCTATTTCCGCTATTTCCCGAAGGAAAAACTGGAGACCTCCGTGGAAGGATTTTATAAACTAAACCACAATGCCATCGACTTTAAAGACCATGCCGAGCTGCTACTCAACGAAGTCCTGGAAGGCGAGCTGCGCTTTGGCGAGGCCTGGTCTTATGGACTGGAGTTTTTGGTGCGGCTGAACGAAGGCCGGCTGAATGGCTGGGTAAGTTATACCTGGTCGCGCACTTTCCGCAAAATCCCGGAAATAAATAACGGGAACCCCTACCCTGCCAGCTACGACAAGCCACACGACATTTCGTTAGTAGCGAATTATCAGCTTTCAAAACGCATCAGCCTCGGCGCAAACTGGGTTTATGCTACTGGCTCAGCAGTAACTTTCCCTACAGGAAGATTCACCATTGGGAATTCCATAGCACCGGTTTACAGCGATCGCAACGCCTATCGCCTGCCCGATTATCACCGACTGGATTTGTCGATTAGCCTCAAAAATAAAGATAAATCAAACAGAAAATGGAGAGGCGAATGGAATCTTTCCATTTATAACGCCTATTACAGAAAAAACCCCTGGGTGATTAATTTTGTCGCTGATACAGAACAATCTAACGTTACAAAAGCCGAAATGACTTATTTATTTGGTATCGTGCCGGCCATTACCTACAACTTTAAATTTTAAGCCATGAAAAGTAAATTCCAAATAATTCTCAGACTTTTTGTAGTGCTTGCCATTTTTTCGTCTTGCACGGAAACCATTGAGCTGGAATTAGGTGAGACCTTTACCCAGCTGGTTGTCGATGGCCAGATCAGCACAGACACCCTGGCACATCAGATCAGGCTGAGCAAGTCGGCTAGTTATTTTTCAAACGCAGAACCACCTGTCGTTAGCGGTGCCGAACTGCTGCTGGATGATGGCAGCCAGACTTTAATTCTGGTAGAATTTCCAGAAGGCAGCGGCTACTATTACACGCCGGAAGACTATTTCGGCAAGCCGGGAAACACTTACAAACTCAATATTAACCTGACAGAACCGGTTGGTGAAACCAGTAATTTTGAGGCTGTGAACACCATGGCGACAACCGACTTCATACTGGATTCGATAGGCCTTGAATACCGCAAACCATTTGGTTTCTGGATGGTGCTGCTTTACGCCTACGACCCGCCAACGACAGATTTTTACAGACTCGATGTCTTTCGCAATGGCGTGATACTGACCGACACAGCCTCCCGCTCCACCGTTTTAGACGACAAGCTTTTTAATGGCAACAACACCAACGGCATCAGGGTGATGTTTCTTTACGAAGACGAAGTGATGTTAGGCGACACCATCACCTTGTTAATGTCGGCCATCAGCAAGGATTATTACAAATTTCTATCGGAGTTAAGTAGCGAAAGTGGTTTCAGCAATCCGCTTTTTGGCGGCCCGCCGGCCAATATCAGCTCGAACTTGAAAGAAGATGGATTGGGATTTTTTGGCACAAAAAAATCAGCTCGCGTTAGCTTAGTGGTAGATAAAAGCTTGTGGGAGAACGGGGGGAAATAAGATTACCTCAAAATAATCTCATCAGAAAATATCATTGATTCATACTGTGATCCGGCCGGATGCCATTCCGGCAGACGGCCAAAATAATGTGCAACAACCTTCATATAGCGTGCTTCAAACTGATCAAAAGTCGCTTCAAGATTTTGCTTGTGGCTGCCTTCCGTTTCCGGTGAAATAATGTTGACAATTGTTTCTATCAATTTATAATCGTCCTTACTATTGGTTTTTGTATATATTTCAACCATTCTTGGAAAAATAACCCAAATTTCTGTATTCTGGTAAAAACCCATTGAGAAATAATTAAGTGCTTGCACAGAATCCAAATCTATCTCAATGTCAATATTTTGACCGGTAAATCCCTGCCATTTTCCGCTCCACAAATCGGCTGCTTCGCCTTGCTGACCATCGAGCAATGCCAACTGACCACCACCATCGTAACTGGGATGATAATCAGAATAGGTCGAATTTAGTTTATGTAATTTACCAATTGCTTTATGATTGATAAGTTCCATTTCAGAAATATTATACGCTTTTCCATCCTCAATTACTCGTGCCTTTATACTTACATCCTTATCGAAAAATAGGTTTTCGGTATAAGGTTGGAAAAGACTTTCAGCAGTATCCTGTCCCGTTGTGTAGAACACCGGCAAATCACCAAATAATGATTTCAAGCTAATTTCTCTGCCTTTTTCCGATAGCTGCTCAGCTGGAATAATCAAGCAATAAGCTTCCAGATTAGCAATATCAGCTATTAGTTTATCAAATTTTTGCTCATTGACATCCAGCCAATAAGGCCGATTTTCATTAAGCCATAAAACGGTATAAGTCTCTTTCAAAGTTTTCGCTTGCTCAACCAATTTAGAAATTTTAGCCTTAATTTCCAATTCTGTTATTGAATTATCATTCTGAATAAAATGGTATAAATCAATTCTAAAAATATTCTTTTGCAAGGTAAATTGCACTTGTTGAATCGCAAATTTCAAGTAATCAAGGCTGGCATTATTGCTGGTGACTTCGGGACTTATCGCTTCAATATGAGTCAACAAATCTTGCATTTTTGAAAGAAGATTCAAGTTTTCGATTCGTTTTCCGCTTTGCACATATTCCAGGTGAATAGGAAAAATCGGCTCGAAAAAGCGGCTGTTCTTTAAAATATCTCTTACCCCATTTTGATGTAAGGCTGCAAAACTTATAATTTCCGTTATCAAAGAAACATTTTCCAAACCATAAAATATAGCATCAAAAGCCTGATTGAATGTGCGGTACCGCGCTATTCTTGTTTCATTTGATTGATCAGCATCAACTTCCGGTACCTTCCAACTATTTTCTGCACCCCACACAAAGCCGTGCCAGTTATTATGAAAGAAATTCAAACCGTCATCATCCCAGCTCGTATTGAAAACTCCCTTTGTATTGTGTTTATAACCATCTCTAATCAAATTGTAAATATTGATTTCTGCTTCACGCATATTCGGGAAAATATTACTCCAACAATTGACACCTGGTGCTACCCAAAAATCAAGCCCTGATTGTGCCAGCGGCACAATGACGTTATCGAAACTATCAGCAGCATGATAAGCCCAAGCCATCACGGTAATATCTTTTGGAAGCTGTGGAATTATTTCAGGATGATTGCCAACAATATCACCCCACATAAGTATTTGTTTATCATATGGGATTAATAGTTTATTAAGCTTATTGATGTGATATAAATAAACGCCTTCAACGCCCATGCTGTCAACCATTGCTTTAGATTTTCCACGTCCCAGACCAAAGGTTTCATCACAGTTAATATTGAAATATTTACCGCTAAAAGCCGGAACAATTTCTGAATACACATCACTTAAAAACTCATACGACTCAGACAAAGCCGGCGAAATAATATGTTCATTTTCAGCTAAATGCTGATAATCTGGATGAATCAGCGTTTCTTCCATGTGACCAAAAGACTGGTAGCTTCCAATCAATTTCACATGATATTGTGCAGCAAAAGCAGTTAGCTCCTCTATTTCTGCTTCCGAAATTCCGTCCTCAGGTGCAATACCAGGATGCTTATCCAATTGAAAAACATGCTCAATATATAAGGAGAAATGATTCAGCTTAAAGGAAGCCAAAGTTTTAATTTGCGTTTTCATCATTTCCAAAGTTGGAATAGGCCCGCGACTTATGTCGTCCTGCCAGGCACGTACAGCAATGTCAGGGTAATCATAAATAGTTAGGTAGGGGATTTTATTGCCTTTACTATTGGATTTTATAAGCTGTTTTAGAGTTTGAATACCATAAAATAATCCGGCATCGGTTTGTGAGATAATTTGAATTTTATCTGTTGTAATTTGTAAAATATAGCCTTCTGCGCCGAATGTAAATGATTTATCTAAGTTATTGCTTGACAGGATTTTTGTCAACTCCAACGAGTCGTCAGTTTTAATGAAAACTATTGCATTTTCTCTTTTCTTTTTTGCGATTTCAATTTCAATACCAAATTTATTATTTATGACCTCAGTGAGTTGATTGGCATAAAAAGCATCAACATGATTGGCTTTAAGTTTGGTTTTACTGTTCAGGGTGAAAAAGCCTTCTTTCAGCTCAAGCTTTTGTGGCGATGGAATAAGTTTTAGTTGCGCACTCAAATTTAGCGTTGCTAAAACAAGTAAAAACCCTAAAAGAAATACTTTCTTGATCATTTGTTTGCTTTTTTAAAATAGATAAAAAATGGGCAAATATAAGCTATTGGTTGAAATTTTGTGCGCTCAAATTCCGAAGATTTACGCCTTTGTTTCACTTTTATAATGCCTAATTAAGTCAGTAACTCTCTTTTCTATTCAAAATCTTCGTACTCATCCACCTAAAATTATTCCGTACTTTTGCGGCAAATTGCAACATTATGGAATTATCTGCACTCACTGCTATTTCGCCTGTTGATGGCCGTTACCGCACCAAAACTTCCGGCTTGGCCGATTATTTTTCAGAATACGCACTGATACGCTATCGGGTGATGGTTGAGGTGAATTATTTTGTGGCTTTGTGCGAATTGCCACTGCCTCAGCTAAAGGACTTTAAGGTAGAAAACTTCGATCAGCTTCATGCACTTTACGAAGAGTTTACACTCGAAGACGCACTCGAAATCAAGGAGATAGAACAGGAAACCAATCACGACGTAAAAGCGGTGGAGTATTTCCTGAAACGTCGTTTTGATGATTACGGTTGGCAAGAGTTTAAGGAATTTATCCATTTTGGACTTACTTCGCAGGACATCAATAATGTTGCGCTTCCGCTTTCGCTAAAAGATGCACACAGGCTGGAGCTGTTGCCGCAATTGGAAAATTTACTGCAAAAATTAATCAAGACCGCTTACGAATGGGCTGACATAAGCATGTTGGCGCGCACGCACGGACAGCCGGCCAGCCCTACAAAATTGGGCAAAGAAATCTATGTTTTTGCTGAGCGCATCGAAAATCAGCTTGATTTACTCAAAAGCATTCCTTTCTCGGCCAAATTCGGCGGCGCTACCGGGAACTTTAATGCCCATGCCGTAGCTTATCCGCAAATTGATTGGGAGCTGTTTGCCTGCAATTTTATCACAAAAGAATTGGAATTGCACCGCCAGAAAACTACGACACAAATAGAACATTACGACTACCTTGCTGCCTATTTCGATACTATTAAACGAATAAATAATATTTTGCTCGACCTGAGCCGCGACATCTGGCAGTATGTTTCGATGGATTATTTCAAGCAGCAAATAAAAGCCGGAGAAGTAGGTTCGTCGGCTATGCCACATAAAGTAAATCCTATCGACTTTGAAAATGCAGAAGGTAACCTTGGTATTGCCAATGCACTCTTTGAACATTTAAGCGCCAAACTCCCGGTGAGCCGTTTGCAGCGAGACCTCACAGATTCTACCGTAACGCGTAATATTGGAATGCCACTCGCGCACACATTAATTGCCATCAAATCCATTGAAAAGGGCCTTGGAAAATTACTCCTCAACAAGGAAAAAATCGCCTTTGACCTGCAACAAAATTATTTGGTAGTAGCCGAAGGAATTCAAACAATTTTACGTCGCGAAGGCGTAGAAGGTGCTTATGAATTATTAAAAAACCTGACGCGCACCAACGAAAAAATCAACCAGGAAAGTATTGATAAATTCATTGAAACACTGCCCGTTTCTGAAAGTATTAAACTGGAGTTACACGCCATTACGCCAGACAATTACACAGGCATAGACCTGTTAAATCAGCCATCATGAAGAAATTTTACCGCATCCTCGCCTACATCAAACCTTATTGGGGCTATGCAGTGCTGAACGTTTTGTTCAACCTGCTGACGATCGTTTTTTCACTTTTTTCGCTCACCATGCTGGTGCCTTTTCTGAACCTACTTTTTGGCACGGAAGCTTTGGTAACTGAAAAACCGGAATTTGCGCTAAATGCCGATGCACTGCTCAACACGCTTAACTATCAAATCAGTCAGATCATTGTTGAGCGAGGACAATTGGAAGCTTTGATTTTTATCTGCATCCTGCTGATTACTGCCTTTTTAATGCGAAATCTGGGCCGTTTTTTCGCTATGTTTTATATGGCTAACGTCCGTATCGGTGCCGTAAAAGATATCCGCAATGCGATTTACACCAAAATCCTGATTCTGCCAATCTCTTTTTACAACAAAAACCGCAAAGGCGATGTCATGGCACGCATCACAACCGATGTGCAGGAGGTGGAATATTCCATTATGAACTATTTGGAAATGATCGTGCGCGACCCCATTACCATCCTGGTTTATATTGCATTTATGTTTAGCGTAAGTCCGCAACTTACACTATTTGTATTGGTTTTGTTGCCCGTAACGGGCTTATTGATTGGTTATATTGGCAAGAGCTTGCGTCGAAGTTCAAAAGTTGGTCAGTCGCGAATGGCCGGTATGCTTTCCACCATCGAGGAGACTATCAGCGGCCTTCGTATCATCAAGGCTTTCAATGCGATAAGCTATTCCGACGAACGTTTTAAAGATCAAAACAGTCAATTTTCCCGTCTGATGCTTAGCATATACCGCCGCCGCGATTTAAGTTCGCCACTGAGCGAGTTTATGTCTTCAGTGGTTATCGTCATCGTTTTGTGGTTTGGGGGCAGGCTTGTATTGGGTGAATCTGCCGTAATCCAGGCCGCTGATTTTATCGTGTATATATTGGTGTTCTCGCAAATTATTCCGCCCGCAAAAACCTTTGCTCAGGGCTTCTACAGCATACAAAAAGGTATCGCCTCGGCGGAACGTATCTTCGAGATTTTAGATGCCGAGGAAGTAATTACAGAGAAGAAAAATGCCCTACCCATTTCCGATTTTAAATCAGTGATTGAATACCGCGATGTCCATTTTACTTACGACAAAGAACCTGTTCTCAAAGGCATAAACTTTACAGTGGAAAAAGGCAAACTGATTGCGCTGGTAGGTGAGTCGGGTGGCGGAAAATCAACGCTGGCCGACCTTTTGCCGCGTTTTTATGATGTAGTTAACGGCTCAATCACCATTGACGGGCATGACCTGCGCGACTATAAAATTAATGATTTGCGCGGACTGATGGGAATTGTTACGCAGGAAAGTATTTTATTTAACGATTCGGTATTTAACAATATCGCTTTTGGCAAAGAAGATGCCACATTGGAACAGGTTATTGCCGCTGCGAAAGTGGCCAATGCACATGAATTTATTTCGCAGATGGAAAATGGATATGATACATTTATCGGCGACCGAGGCATGAATTTGTCCGGCGGTCAGCGCCAAAGACTAAGCATTGCACGGGCTGTGCTTAAAAATCCACCAATCTTAATTTTAGACGAAGCCACCTCTTCCCTCGATACCGAATCAGAAAGGTTGGTGCAGGATGCTTTGGCAAAAATTATGTCTAACAGAACTTCTGTAGTCATTGCACACCGGCTTTCCACTATTCAACATGCAGATGAAATTATTGTAATCGTTAAAGGCGAAATAGTGGAAAGAGGCACGCACGAAAGCCTGCTGTCAAAACGTGGTGGCGTGTATAAGCGTTTGCATGAATTGCAAAGTTTTGGGTAACGAAAAAAACAGTTGTTGTTAGCTAGATTATTTGTGGCGTATGTTTTAGCCAAAAAGCCATCAAATTGATTAAATAACTTATTTTTGCGGCCAAATTATAAACACACTTACGATGGATTTAACAAAGATTGTATCAATCTCAGGAAAACCCGGACTTTTTTTGGTTACGGGACAGGGAAAAAATAGTGTTGTAGTGGAATCTCTGCTCGATGGAAAACGCTTTCCGGCTTTTGCGCAAGACCGTATGAGTTCGCTGGAGGAAATCAGTATTTTTACAACAACCGAGGATATGCCTCTCAAACAGGTGTTTAAAAATATCTACGAAAAAATGGGCGAAAAACTGGATTTTGAAGTCAAAAAACTTAGCACTGATGAGCTCAAGGAAAAATTTGGTGAAGTAGTGCCCGATTTTGATGAGGAAGCCGTTTATCCTTCTGATATGAAAAAAGTTTTTAACTGGTACAAATTGCTTACCGAAAAAGAGATGCTTGACTTTACAGAAGAAGAAGTTGAGGAAGAAAAGGAAGAAACGCCTGAAACTCCCGAAGAAAACGCTGAGGAATAAACCGTTTCAACATGAAAATCTTTTCAAGATAAAAATAGTAAAAGTCCCTCAGGGGACTTTTTTTGAATAAAAACGCTACACCTAATAAGCTAATCATAAAGTCAATACCATGTACAAGCTGCTGATTCGTCCGTTTTTCTTTTTATTTGATCCGGAATGGATTCATCATGTTGTGGTAAAACTCTTGAAGTTTTCAATGGCAATTCCGGGCATGAAAGGGCTGGCACGGAATGTTACTGCCGTAAAGCACCCTGCATTACAACGCGAACTTTTCGGCTTGCATTTTGACAATCCTGTAGGAATTGCAGCCGGTTTTGATAAAAACGCCGCCGTTTTTGAAGAGCTGGCACAACTGGGTTTTAGCCATATAGAAATCGGGACTGTTACACCCAAAGCCCAGCCCGGAAATCCAAAGCCACGACTTTTCAGGTTGTCGCAAGATCAGGGTTTAATAAACCGTATGGGGTTTAATAACAACGGATTAGAAGCGGCAATAGCCAAACTCAAGGAGCGAAAAGGTAGGGTAATTATTGGCGGGAATATTGGCAAAAACACCAAAACCGCCAATGCCGATGCTGTGGCAGACTATGTGTCTAACTTTGAAGGTTTGTTTCCTTACGTAGATTATTTTGTAGTCAATGTAAGCTGTCCTAACATCAGCGACCTGCGCGAATTACAGGATCAGGATGCGCTGATGGGAATTTTAACAGCGATTCAGGAACGCAACCGCCAAAAACCCAAAACAAAACCCGTGTTGCTAAAAGTATCGCCAGACCTTAACGAAAAACAATTAGACGAAGTAATTACAATCATAAAAGACACTGGAATACAGGGTGTTGTAGCCACCAACACAACAATAAGCCGCAGCAGTTTGCAAAAAGACAAATTAACAGCTGAACGTGCCGGAAATGGTGGACTGAGCGGGCTGCCCATTCGCGAGCGCAGCACAGAAGTTATCCGCTATCTCGCTGAGAAATCAGGCAAAGCTTTCCCAATTATTGGTGTTGGCGGCATATTTACTGCTGCTGATGCACTCGAAAAGCTGGAAGCCGGCGCAGACTTGGTGCAAGTTTATACAGGTTTTATTTACGAAGGGCCGCTGATTGCCAAACGTATCAACAAAGCCATTATAAAAGCCGCAGAAGCTAAAAAATCAATCTAAAAGCTTAGCTCCGGGCAATGATATGGTTAATTTCGCTGGCAACTTGCCGGTTGTATGTAAAGCTCAGATTTCGGTAGTTTACCAAGTCCACAATGGTACCAATCAGGCAAAGGCCGGCAGTGAAAAAGTACAAAATACCCATCCCTATCTGGTTGAGAATAAAACGATGAACACCGGCAAAACCAACAAATCCTAAAAGGCAAAGCAGTAGAATCAGTTGCGGATCTTTGCGCCTGGCGCGATACATATTGGAAAAATTACGCAACTTTTCGTCATCGTAATCTTTGGTTAGGTTTTGTAGAAACATCATCTCTTCGCCTTGAATATCAGGCATTAACTCATAAATTTTGGTCATAATACTGTGATTTTTGTTTTTGGTAAAGAAAATATGCTTTAAACACCAAAATACTTCTGATGCTTAAAATGAAAATTGCAAAAATACCAAGTGGGTGATAGTTAAAAGAGGCTTTAATTTGTCCATGAAAAACTGCTGAAACGCTATGCCCCAAGCCACAACCGGGACAAGATTCTATGCCAAGCCAACGAAAGACGCACAAGCTTGGCGTATCAAGTGCCGGCGACATCAGTGCCAAAAGCAACAATGCCGACAGCCAGATAAATCCTTCGAGGTTCTTTTTTAAAAAATCCCATAACTCTTTTGGACGAAGCCGTTTCATTATCTCACTGTTTAACGAAGCGAAGTTAATATTATTTAGAAACATTTCTAAATAGTCTTTGAAATCCTTCAAAACTTTAATCTCAAATTATTGACCCCATACCGCTACTTTCACATTGCTGATTTTGGTTTCTGCTTGACTTCGGTTCCAAATAAAAGTTTTAAATTTTAATAGCGAGTCTGACACCTTTTGTTGCCGCACTATTAGCTGCCGGTGAAAGCTATTTTCAGAAGGTTTAAGTTCTCTGGTTTGCCAAAGCACAACGCTGTCGTTGTTGGTGGAAAGTTGGAAAACCAACAACAATTTATCACTATTTTCTATGGAATAGTCAAAATCTATATCATAATTCAACACCTTATTTCTCACCTCAATTCCGGGAATTAAATTATGAAATTCTTTATTGAAATTTATTGAATCTAAATAGCTTTCAGCATAATACAAATGATGAAGTAAGCCTTTATGGTAAACAGTATCTGGCAAAATCTTATTGTTCAAGCTCACGTATTCACTTGTTTTCCTAAAGTTATCCAGTTCATTTTTTAGTTTTTGCAACTTATTCTTATCGTCAATTTTAGTTAAATCCAGGTCAACTCCTACCCTAAACAACTCTTCTCCAGTTAGATAGTATGTGCCTGACAAATAATCGATGATTTCACGATTATCATTCATAAAAAACAATTTTGTTCCCGTGGTTTCATTACTCACCGGAAGTTTTCCGCCCAAAGCAGCGGTATATTCAGGCGGTTCAACGCCATAATCTGCTAACAAAGAAAGTAGGCTTTCATAAATATCGAGATGACTTGTTTTACCTGAGATCTTGTCGGGTTTTATTAGTTTATCCGAATAAAAAAGCAAGGGAACATGATAGCGCTTCAAAGAATTTTCGATTGGCATTTCAGTCATCGGGTGGTCGCCAGTGATGATGAAAATCGTGTTTTCAAAATCCTCAGATTTCCGACTTTCGGAGATGAATTCTTCCAGCGCATCATCAACAAAAATCAAGGTCAGGACATACTTTTTATAGGTTTGAAAAAAGTCAACATCAGCTTTGTTTTCAAGCTTTTCGAGCAAAACCTGAAATTTTGCCTCGTATTTTTCATGCTCCGAAATCCTGTAAGGCGAATGGCTCGTACCTGTGAAATAGATGTCTAAGTAGGGTTTCCGAGATCGACCTGCTATTATCTCCAGCGATTGTCGGTACAGATCCTTGTCATTGTATCCCCAGAAATAATTCTCTTCAACTATTTTTTGATATTTATCATCAAACTTGCTGTTATCGAGAACGCTATCGATATTATTGTACTCAAAAAAGCGGTCTTTTTTATTAAACCAAGAAGCCTGTCCATAAAAAAAAGTAGTAAAATAATTGTTTGCATTTAACACAGAAACTAAAGAAAAATGACGTGGATAATTAGCTTTCAAGCCCATAAATCCTTTTCCGGCATAAGGTAAACTACCTGTTATCGAAGGTATTGCAGCAAATGAGCGTTCGCCTAGTGTAAAGCAGCGATCCCAATACAAACTTTTACGTTTTAAATCACTCAAAAAAGGCATCAGCTCAGCACCCCTATATTCATGGATAAAATCATCGTTTAAACCTTCTACTAGCAGGATGACAATATTTGGGGCAGTATCAAACTCACGAAAATAAGGTTTCAAGACATTTTGTTGTTCAAAATGGCGCAATAAAGGATAATTAAAATCAATAAATGTTTTTGATGCGTTTGCTTCCTGAAATGCTTTAGCATCGCGCTGGCTATAAGAAAGGTGATCGTCAGCTTTCTCAAAACAGTATTTCTTTATTGTATTTGAATAAAATGACACAGATTTGTTAAGCGCGAATTTATCGACTTCTTCAGCCAAAAATACTTGCCGAATCAGGAATAACGGTAAGGAGACGAAGATCAGCAGGTAAACAATTTTAACCGTTGAGGCTCGAAATATACGTTTTGTGAGCCACACAAAAAAGGCAAGGCCTGCTAGCGCAAAAACCAATATAAATACAAGATTAGTTAAGGTATTTACGCCCGATGTTTTCACAGTCAAATAAACCTCTTCTAAAGTATATTGAAACAGAAAAACATCGAGTGGTTTAAGCTGATGCACAAAATAGCCGAGGAGTAAAAAGTGAAGCGTCGAGAAAATTAAAATTATCGATAGGAAAACAATGTTAGCAGCAGTAGAAGAAGCTTTGCTCAAAGCCCAGTAAATCGGAAAAACCAATATCAGCAGCGTGCTCACAAACAAAAAATCGAAGCCCAAGCCGATCGTTTCTGAAAGAAACAGCGAATCAAGTTCGCCAAATTTCAGCACGATTACCAAGGTTTCCGCCAATCGCGCTAACAATAACACGGTCCAGCTGAACAAAATGATATTGAAATAGTTGAAGAATATTCCTTTTGACTTCATTGGTTTCGTTGTTTCTCCAAGTAAACAAATTTACAAAACTTCTGATTCAACAATGCTGCTAAAATTGGTCGTATCAAATAATATTTACTTCGGGTTCAAGCTGGATGCCGAACTTATTTTTAACATCCAGTTGGATTTGCATGGCAAGCGCAAAAATCTCCCTACCGACAGCGTTTCCATAATTCACAAGCACCAGGGCTTGCTTTTCATGCACACCGGCATCACCTTTGCGGTAGCCTTTCCAACCTGCCTGGTCGATTAGCCAGGCTGCCGGGACTTTAATCATGCTGGTGCCTGACGGATAAGACGGGATTTTAGGAAATTCTTGTTGTAGATCCTCAAACAAAAGTTGATGAATAACCGGATTTTTAAAGAAGCTTCCGGCATTTCCAATCACAAGAGGATCGGGAAGTTTGCTGCTACGGATAGCTTTTATGGCCTGGCTTAAATCTTTTATTGAAGGATTTTCTACTCCTTGCTGCTTTAGATAATCAGAAATATTTCCATACCCCCTATTGAGTTGCCCCTGTTTTTTCAGCCTCAACTGCACCGACAAAATAAAATACCTGTCTTTGCCTCCATGCTTGAAAAAACTGGAACGATAGCCGAAATCACAGCTTTTTTTGTCAAAGCTGACCAGCTTGCCTGTTTGAAAGTCGAATGCTTCAAGCTTTTCAAAACTATCTTTAAGTTCAACGCCATAGGCCCCGATATTTTGCATGGGTGCAGCACCTACATTGCCCGGTATCAGTGATAGATTTTCGATACCGTGATAGCCTGCATCAACCATTTCATCAACAAAATCGGACCAGTTGGTTCCTGCATGAGCGCGAACTATCACCTCGTTTTCAGTTTCTTCTACAATTTCCCAACCTGTTTTTGTGTAATGAATAACCAGTCCGTCAAAAAAATCATCTAAAAACAAGACATTGCTTCCTCCACCAAGTACCAGTCTCCTATCTTCTTTAAAACCCGGACTTTGCATCAGATCCTTCAACTGGGCTAGAGAATCCACGTTGGCAAAATAACTTGCTACGACATTCAGGCCAAAGCTGTTGTAATTTTTCAGATTGTAAAAGCGATCCAAAACGTCTAAAATTTTGCTCAAAAGTAGTTAATTAATAATAATAGCAGGTGAATCGGAGTTATTTCATTAGGTAAGTTTGTAGTTTGTATTTAAACCCATTTGCTTGAAAACTGTTTACGTTTCTGTGATAAACGATTTGGTGACCGATCAGCGGGTGCATAAATCCTGCCTGAGCATGCAAAAAGCGGGTTTCAGCGTGGTGCTTATTGGCCGACGGCTAAAGCAAAGTCCGCCCATGGATCAGCGGCCATATCAAACCAGCAGGATGCGTTTAATGTTTGAAAAAGGGCCTTTATTTTATGCTTTTTTTAATATTCGCTTATTCTTTTTACTGCTTTTTAAGAAAGCTGATTTATTAGTTTCCAATGATTTAGACACCCTTTTACCCAATTTTATTATTTCCAGAATAAAAAAAGTGCCCTTGGTTTACGACAGCCATGAATACTTCACCGAAACACCTGAATTGACCAATCGCCCGGTGGTGCAAAAGGTATGGAAAGCCATTGAAAAACTGGTGCTTTCGCGTATGCAGGAGATGATCACCGTAAATGATTCCATCGCCGATTTGTTTCGCGAAAAATACAATATCAAGGTGCATATAGTTCGTAATGTGCCTTTTAGGTTGAATCAAGACTTCTCCAGCAGCCGTGGAATACTCGGGCTGCCCGAGGATAAAAACTTGCTTGTTTTACAAGGGTCTGGCATCAATATACAGCGAGGTGCAGAAGAGCTGGTGCAAAGTCTTAAATACTTAGATGATTGCCTGTTGTTGATTATCGGCGGCGGCGATGTGCTTCCGGTTTTGAAAGGGCTGTGCGAAAAAGAACAGCTTTCTGAAAAAATCCGATTTTTGCCGCGTATGCCATACAACGAATTGATGCGCTATACAAGGCTCGCCGATCTTGGTTTCACGCTGGACAAAGCCACAAACCTTAATTATAAATTTAGTTTACCTAATAAGTTATTTGACTTTATCCAGGCTGGTGTTCCGGTTATTGCCAGTGATCTGCCAGAGATAAAACGCATCATTGAGCAGTATCAAATAGGCACTTTTATACCTTCGCATCAGCCTGAGGCCATAGCGGCGATAATACGCGAAAGCCTTGATAACAAAGCCTTGCGCGCCAAATGGAAAAATAAGCTTACTTTTGCAGCTCACGAGTTATGCTGGGAAAATGAGGAAAAAGTATTATTAAAAATTTATGAACAATACACCTGAAAAGCATCTCCATATCGTATCTTTCGATGTGCCCTGGCCGGCTAATTATGGCGGCGTGATTGACGTGTTTTTCAAGGTAAAAGCACTCTCAGAAAACGGCGTGAAAGTCCATCTGCATTGCTATGAATATGGACGAAAACCTGCCGCAATTTTAGAAGAAATATGCTTTGAAGTAACGTATTATAAAAGAGATATTTCTAAGAAACACCTCTTCAAAAACATCCCTTATATTGTAAGTTCACGCAGCTCAGAAAGTTTGGTTGAAAACCTGCTAAAAGACAATTTTCCTATCTTACTCGAAGGCCTCCACACTTGTATCCTACTAAAAGATAAGCGCTTATCGAATCGAAAGATAAGCGTACGCACCCACAATGTAGAGCACGAATATTACCTTAATTTGGCTAAAGCCGAATCGGCACTTTTTAAGAAGTATTACTTTTATAATGAGGCCGGCAAGCTTAAAAAATTCCAAAAAACACTGGCGCGGGCTCATCAGCTTATCGCCATCAGCCAAAAAGACGCCGACTATTTCGCTGCTCATTATGCTCGGGTGGCTTTTGTACCGGCTTTTCATCCTCACAAAGAAGTGAATATCAAAACCGGAAAGGGCAACTTTGCGTTATATCACGGTAATTTATCGGTGGCAGAAAACTTTAATGCAGTACGTTTTTTGGTGAACGAAGTCTTTAACGACCTCGATATACCTTTGAAAGTGGCCGGCCTGCATCCTCCGCGCCATCTCATTCAGTTTCTTGCAGAGATGCCCAAAGTTGAGCTAATCGCCAATCCTACTGATGAAGCCCTCAACAAGTTGATACAAGAAGCTCAAGTGAATGTTTCTATTACTTTTCAGGCTACTGGACTCAAGCTGAAGCTTTTAAATACGCTTTACAACGGTCGCTTTGCTTTGGTAAACGATAAAATGTTGAGCGGAAGCGCATTGGACAGCCTTTGTATAATTGCTAATGACGCCAAAACCCTGAAAAAACAGTTGAAACGTTTGATGAAAACGCCTTTCACAGAAGAAAGTATCAGCCTCAGAAAAGAAAAGCTAGCCTTGCTTTACCATAACGGAAATAATGTGGAAAAACTAATCGAGCTGGTTACTTGAGCCAATCACTGCGCCCTCTTCACACTTTATAATGCGTGATGGAAATTTGTGAATCAGGTTGTAGTTGTGCGTTGCCATCATTACTGCCTGACCTGCCTCGCTGATACGAATTAGCAAGCGCATAATATCGTTGGAAGTCTCTGGGTCAAGATTTCCGGTCGGCTCATCCGCCAAAATAAGTAAAGGTTCGTTGAGTAAGGCACGTGCGATGGATACCCGCTGCTGCTCGCCGCCCGACAATTGGTGGGGCATCTTGTTCCGTTTGCCCTTAAGGCCAACTTCGTCAAGCACTTCAATGATACGACTGTTGATATCTGACTTATTTTTCCAGCCGGTGGCTTTCAGCACAAAAGCCAGGTTATCCTCAACCGAACGATCCGACAAGAGCTGAAAATCTTGAAAAACAATGCCCAGCTTACGACGCAAATAAGGTATATCTTTTGACTTTAGCATACGCAAATCAAAACCCGCAACCTTTGCTATACCATCACTAACAGGTAATTCGGCATATAAGGTTTTAAGTAATGACGATTTTCCACTGCCGGTTTTTCCAATCAGGTACACAAATTCCCCGGTATTGATAGTTAGGTTTACATGGGCTAACACCAGGTTATTTTTTTGAAAAATTGAGAGATTATTTAGCGATACTACCGGCTCTGTCATAGTTAAATATTTTACCCATCAAAAGTAAGAAAAATAGGACGATTTAGGAGGAAATATAAAATGTCTGATTTACAGTCGAAAATAAGAATTGAATATTAGCGGTAAACTACACAGAACGAAACAGTTGATAGTTATTGACAGCGAAATGTTGATTGAGTTGCTGATCTTCAAAACTATTACTGTTAAAAATCTTTGCAATACGTGATTTCAGGATCAAGTGGAATCAAGAGCATCGCAATCAAAGTCGAGAACACCGAATAACCAATTCTAAGACGGCCTGGTCAAAATATAAGCAAGGCTGCCAATAAGCACTGCAAAAGCAAATCCTGACGCTATCAAGGGTAGCTCAGCGAGATAGATAATGATGCCACTAACAGTGATACTTCCTGAAGCCAATACTTTGGCTGGCTTAGAGATGGCCCTTTCTTTACGCCACTTGACGACCGGTGGGCCAAAGCGTGGATGATTTAGCAGCCACAGTTCTGTTTTCTCTGAGCTTTGGCTGAAATAGTATGCTGCTGTTATAAAAAAAACCGTAGAAGGCAAAACCGGCAAAAACGCACCGAGGATACCCACTCCGGTAAAAAACAAACCAATAGAAAATTTCATCCAGCGCATATTAATATCAGCTTTTTTTATCGCTAAAGACTTGCCTCAGCGGCTAAAATGGGGTGATAGGCTACGTTCTTCTTAAAAAAAGCTACCACGTAACTGCATACAGGAATTATTTTGAGGTTTTCTTTTTCTGCATAATTTATCAAGGTGATTACCAATTCTTTAGCCAATCCTTGTCCGCTCAGCTCAGGTTTAACTTCTGTGCTATCTGCCGAGATAATTCCATCACCAGCAATAGAGAAGTCGATATGGGCGTCGGGATATACTTTATCTCCTGAGTAAAACATTCCTCCACTTGCTGTTTTTATAAACTTAAAATTATGCGCGTCCATGTTCAGTATATTTTATAAGTTAACAAGTAAATAGCTTGTATTGTTCGCCAGTATAAGTCGTGAAGCCGATGTTCTTTTAAAAAAAACGGCAAGCTGTATCAGGTAATTCCGGGTCTATATGAAATCGAGTGGAAATTAAATAGAGAAATGATTTATTTTTAGGCCATGAATAGCACAGAAATTTTTCAATTAGCTTTACAGCTTTCTAAGCCATGGTTTGTTTCAGCGGTTCGCTT